>Ga0114967_10002487_pt1 | contig 15388 bp, 12 predicted proteins | sample M_130628_MF_Meta_FD_92639 | JGI IMG/M metagenome (GOLD analysis project Ga0114967, IMG submission 92639) | Freshwater microbial communities from Lake Montjoie, Canada to study carbon cycling - M_130628_MF_MetaG | ecosystem: Environmental > Aquatic > Freshwater > Lake | place: Lake Montjoie... | reverse complement strand
TGGTGGAAACGGACATCGACCTGTATTGGCCGATTCTGTAGTGTCTAATTGAATCCCTGTTACATCAAATGAAACACTTTGTGGCATAGTAGAAGTTGTGTTTCCTACATACTCAAAATCGGTAGCTTGAATAGTTGTAAATACTGTGTCGCCTGCATACACTGTATCTACATATTGGTTTAGTCCACCTTGTTGAAATCCGTAGGTGAAAATGATGGTTGTATCTACATCAGGAGGCGTGTTTAATCCAGTTGTCCCACCACTGTAGGCAACAGTTCGATTCGGAATTAGGGTAATTTGAATCTCACGATAAACTTCAGCGATTTTAATTCCGCAGCGGAAGGCTGATACTTTTGTTACAGTAACAAATGACCCTTGAGTAAATGACAAGAATGAAACTATCCCTGAATTTGGATCCAATTGTGCAGCTTGATTGGCTGGATTTTGTGTAGGACTTGGTAATGGATTGTTATAGGAATAACCACCAACAAACGGATAATTAGTGCCAGGATAAGTCGTGCCATCTAATGGGCGGCCCCACTCGTAGTACAATGAATCGCTTTCCTCATCAACTGCATTTGAAGAGTAAGTAGTGACGTTCCCCACCATTGTCGCTAATTGTGGTCGTTCGGCAAATCGGGGTGATGAGTCGTAGCATGGATTTGTGTTAGTTGCATTGTAAGGAAACATTATTGCCCTTAAGATAAAATCACCACCACCACCTGGTCCTAGGTTGGTGATTCCAGTATTACGACAGCAGTCATGGTAATAAAAATACCAGCCTGTTGCTGGTGGTACCCCAGTAATAGTTACCCACCCTGATTCATAAATACATTCTAATACGGCATTTAATTGACCATTTGGTGTATTACATGTAGGGCATGGGATTGTTTGCCCAGCCGTTCCAACTGGCGATAAATCCAATTGTGAAATTTGAGGACAGTTAATTCCTCCTGCCAACCCAGGAGCATTGGACGATAATGAAACTGCACCTGGAGCAGGAATTCCATTACAATCTCTATAAAGCTTGACAGTAAATTTGAATCTCCCTGAGTTGGCACCTGATTTCTTACAAACCCATGTTACCTCACCTCCCATTAGGTGAGATGCAAGGGTTTCTGTTAGCCCAATGCATAGCATTAGTAACAGAATACTCAGTAATTTCTTCATATTAATTTGGTACTATTTGTTTTGGTCAATTGCGTGTAGCCAAATTTACGAAACGAAGAATTAAAAAACAAATAACTTAAGGGCCAACAACTACCTCATTAAATGATGATTTTTCGAAGTGTTTTTGAGCGCACATGCGAATATCGTCAGCTGTAATACTTTTAAGTCTATTGATGTAGTTTAGGTAATGCTCAGAAGTTAAGTTGTTTAAATGCAGTGTTTTATGTCGGTCAGATAAGGCAAAAACACCATCAATACTGCGCTGAAAGCTACCAAATAGATAGTTTTTTACTAGATTAAGTTCTTCCTCAGGAACAATTTCGTTTTGCAGTCGCTCCACTTCAAAATAAATTTCTTTTAAAGCTTCATTAACAACAGAGGCTCCCACTTCTGTTGAAATAAAGAAGTATCCATCGTTGATATCCGTAGCCAAACCAGATCCGATTCCGTAAGTAAATCCTTTGTCTTCACGAATATTCGACATCAAACGAGAGCCAAAATAGCCACCTAAAATAGTGTTCAATATTGTGAAATCAAAATAGTCTTCATGTTTTCGATTAAACATTTTTTTACCAATTCGAATCGCTGCTTGTACGCTATCTTTTTTAGATATAGATAAATTTTTTGGCTTTAATATATCTATATGGGTGTTGTAATTTGCATTAGAATGCTGAAAGTTTAAATTGTTAATTACTTGTTTTATTTCTTCTTCTTGAACAGTATTCGTTTTTCCAGCAACTACCACTGCTCTTAGCTTATTTCGATAGTTTTTATCATAAAAGCTTAATAGTGATTCTTTGTTTAGTTTGTCAAAGTCGCTTGCTTCTGTTATAATTCCTAAAGGATGATTATCTCCATAAAGCGCGTTCAAAAAATTCCTTCTCGCCAAAAAGTCTACTTTGTTCATATTAACCGCAAGCCGTTGTTTGCATTGCATTGAATAGGTGTCGATTTCTTCCTGCGAAAATGTAGGCTCTGTTAATATTATTTTTAAAACAGGTAACGTCTGATGAATAAATTTTCCGGTTGTATATAATGAAATAGTTGCAAAATCATTTCCTGATTCTGTACCAAAATAAGCCCCGTATTGATCAAGCATTTCAGATATTTCAGCAGAATTTAATTTCCCGCTTCCTTCTTCAATTAAACTATTACAGCCGGATGCAATTATTGGGTGCGTGCTATATGCAGATCCCGCCTCAAATACCAAATCTATTTTGATAACTTCTTGTGTTCCTGAATTAGTGGTTATATACGGAGTTCCATTGCTCAATTTACCAATAATGGCATCTGTTATATGTAAGTTTCCTGGTATTGTTAATTCAGGAGCATTTATTCTGTTAAGCATGATGATTTGATAAATAAGTTAAAACGGAACAATTTTCTTTGATTAAAACAGAATTGGCAATTGATAATATATCAGATGATTCAATTGAATTATATATTGTTTCTTGTTGATTGGCTAAATCGGCATCTCCTAACATCTCATAGTAAGCAAGGTTTAAAGCTTTGCTAGCTATACTCATTTCTGAAAAAAGTAAAGTAGAGTAGGTCTTGTTTTTAATTTTCTCCAATTCTTTGTCGGAAATGCCTTTCTTTAACTCTTCAATAACATCGAAAACAGCATCTTCAGCTTCTTTTGGGTTTACCCCATCGGAAATTTTACCTTCTATCAGAATTAAACTATTATCTAAGTCGCCAAGCATGTAAGCACCAATATCTGTAAAAAGTTTTTTGTCTTTTACTAATTGCTGATAGAGTCTCGATGATTTTCCTCTCGATAAAACATCGCTTAGTAAATCTGTTGCATAAAAATCGTTGTCATACCTCGAGCAGCAATGAAAAGCTAAATATAGTTGATTCGATGGAACATCCGCACTTATTTCTAGTCGTCGCATCTCGGTTTGTATAGGTTCTTTAGGAAGGTTTCTTTCTATCAGATTAACAGAATGAATAGGTTCAAACCATTTTTTACAAAGCTCTTTTGCTCTTTCTAATGAACAGTTACCAGATAACGTTAATATTGCATTGTTAGGCGCATACCATTTTTTGAAGAAGTTTTTCACGTCTTGTAAAGATGCATTTTCAATATGCGCAACTTCTTTACCAATGGTAGCCCACTGATAAGGATGTACTTTGTAAGCCAAAGGTCTCAGCTTTAACCAAGCATCTCCATAAGGCTGATTTAAATAACGCTGACGGAATTCTTCAATGACAACATTTTTTTGAACTTCCAAGCTCTTTTCTGTGAAAGCAAGGCTTAGCATTCTATCTGACTCTAGCCAGAATCCTGTTTCAAGGTTTGCGGCAGGAATTGTTAAGTAGTAATTCGTAAAATCATTATTGGTAAATGCATTGTTTTCGCCACCAGCTTTCTGTAAAGGTTCATCATAGCTTGGAATGTTGATAGAGCCGCCAAACATTAAATGTTCAAACAAATGAGCAAAGCCAGTTTGATCAGGATCTTCATCCCTTGCGCCAACCATATACAAAATATTCATTGCAACTAGCGGAGTGCTTTTGTCCTCGTGAACAATCACTTTCAACCCATTGGCTAATTCAAATTTCTCAAAATTTATCATAGTTAAACGATGCTTAATTCTTGTATTTTTTTCTTTTCGTTAACAAACTCTTCCCACATTTCATTCAGTATTTTACCTGCTGGTTTAATCTCTTTAAAATTAGCGGCCACTTGTCCTATTTCTAATTCCCCCTCTTTCATATCACCCTCAAACATTCCTTTTTTTGCCCTTGCTCTTCCCAGTATTTCCTTCAGTTCTTCATTGCTTGCTCCACGTTGGGTGGCTTCATCAATTTTTTGATAAAACTCATTCTTGATTAATCGAACGGGAGTAAGGCTCTTTAATGCTAAGGCAGTATCTCCTTCATTCATGGATATAACTCTATTTTTAAATGCTTCGTTAGCTGATGATTCTTCACTCGCTACGAACCTGGAACCTACTTGTACTCCTTCAGCGCCTAAGGCAAAACATGCAAGCATGGCTCTTCCGTCTGAAATTCCACCTGCTGCAATCAATGGTAATTTAACGGCATCACGAATAAGCGGTATCAAACAAAGTGTGGTTGTTTCCTCGCGACCATTATGTCCACCAGCCTCAAATCCTTCGGCTACTATCGCATCAACACCTGCTGCTTCTGCTTTCAAAGCAAACTTTGTATTTGCAATTACGTGTACGACTTTTATTCCATGTGATTTTAAGTGGTTGGTCCATGTTGCGGGATTACCAGCAGAGGTGAACACAATAGGAACTTTTTCTTCAATTATTATGGCAACATGTTCCTCAATATTGGGATAAAGTAAGGGTAGGTTAACAGCGAAATTATTTTTCGTTGCTGCTTTACACTTTTGAATATGTTCTCTCAATATATCGGGGTACATAGAGCCTGCGCCAATAATTCCTAAACCACCGGCATTACTAACGCTTGCGGCTAAACGCCATCCACTGCACCAAATCATTCCTGCCTGAATGATAGGATATTGAATATTGAATAATTCGGTAATTCTGTTTTTCATTTTAAAAGAATATTTCTAAAGTTGCTTTTACTCTTGCACCCATTTCTCGCATTAAAAACCAATTCGGTTCTCTTTTTGGCCATCCCTCAGCATTGTATCCAACAGCGTTAATATTCATCTGTTTGGCCATCCACAATGCCCTGCAAAGATGTGCTTTTTGACTTACAATGATAACAGGCTCATACAAATAATTTTTGTTGAACATTTTTAATGAAGCATAAGTGTCTTTACTGTCAGAATCTATAATAATTAACGTGTCTTTGACCCTTTTTATCATTAATTCTTTTTTTAAATCATTAGCTTCATCATAATGATTTCCATCTGATAATCCGCTGATAATTATTTTACAATTCGGATAGGTTTTTCGCAAATCAAACACGGCTTTAACTCTTCCAATAAAAAAATAATTAGGACGTTTACCTGTTCTGTACTCTTTACCAGCTCCTAAAACTAAAACATATCGGTTTTTTAATTTCTCAGAATTATTAGAAACAATCATTTTATTTCCCGCATAAGTAATCCACCAATAGTTCATAAATACAAGTAATAGTGGAAGCAGCAGAATGATAAAAGTGATTTTTAAAAACTTCATTCGACAAATTTAAGATTTGATAAGGACGTATTACTGCTTTTTGCTATCCTTTTTTGAACAAAACATCAATTGTATAATTTTGATAAAGAAAGTTGCTAATGGATGGTTTGCATAGTTGATTTTTATATTTTTACCACTGTTAAATGAAAATAATTATACCTGTTGCGGGAATTGGCAGTAAGTTACGTCCGCATACTCATACTCAACCTAAAGCATTGGTGCCTGTTGCAGGTAAGCCAATTCTTTCACATATAGTTGATTATCTAATTGAGGGCGGTTACAAGGAATTTATATTTATTGTAGGGTACTTGGGTGACAAGATTGAAGATTATGTAAAAAATAAATACCCTCATTTAAAATCCTCTTTTGTTATTCAAGAACCTCGCGAAGGAACAGGTCAGGCAGTGTGGATGGCCAAGGATTTAATAAATCATGACGATGAATTATTGATTGTTTTAGGCGATACAATTATCGATTATGATTTACATGCTATTGTTTCATCACCTTGTTCTGCTTTAGGAATTAAAAAAGTGGATGATCCAAGGCAATTTGGTGTAGCAGAAATCGATGATCAAGGATTTATTAAGAAGCTGGAAGAAAAGCCATTAATACCGAAGTCGAACTTAGCTTTAGTTGGAATATACTATATAAAAAATGGATTTTTGTTGATGGAAGCGCTCGATCATTTAATAAAGAATGACATTCGCTACAATGATGAATTTAATTTAACCATGGGTATTCAGCGAATGGTTCAGGCAGGAGAGAAGTTATCTACTTTTCAAGTTGGTAATTGGTTTGATTGCGGAGGTAAAAATAATCTGCTTGAAACAAATGCAACTTTGTTGAGTTACGATAAAAACATTTCCAATAAAAAATACAATTACAGTAATACAATCATTATTCATCCAGTTAGCATTGCTCCAAACTGCGATATTAGTGATTCAATCATTGGTCCGAATGTTTCGATTGGTGATAATACGATTGTTCGACATTCTATTGTCAGCAATTCAATTATAGGTTCTTATTCGCAGTTAGAGACAGCTATATTGCAACAAAGTGTAATTGGTAGCGACGCTTATTTGAAAGGATTTAGTCAAAGTTTAAATATTGGAGATAGTACAGAAATTGATTTTAGTTAATACATCACAGTTATGATAAAGAAAGACACGCAGATTTTTAATCTGATTACAAAAGAGTTAAAACGCCAGCGTCACGGAATTGAATTGATTGCATCTGAAAATTTTGTTTCCAAACAAGTAATGCAGGCAGCGGGTTCATGCTTGACAAATAAATATGCTGAAGGACTACCAGGAAAGCGCTATTATGGTGGTTGCGAAATTGTCGATCAGATAGAGCAGATTGCTATCGATCGTGCAAAGGAATTATTCGGTGCTATATGGGCAAATGTGCAGCCTCACTCAGGAGCTCAGGCTAATGCAGCTGTAATGCTTGCAATATTAAATCCAGGAGATAAAATCATGGGATTTGATTTGTCGCATGGTGGTCACTTAACACATGGATCGTCTGTTAATTATTCTGGCAAGTTGTACAAACCATGTTTTTACGGGGTTGAAAAGGAGACGGGGCTAATCAATTATGACAAAGTAGAAAAGCTTGCAAAAAAAGAACTTCCCAAATTAATTATTTGTGGTGCTTCGGCATATTCCCGTGATTGGGATTATGTGCGCTTGCGCAAGATTGCGGATAAAGTAGGGGCCTTGCTGTTAGGAGATATTTCTCATCCTTCGGGATTAATTGCAAAAGGAATATTAAATGATCCGCTTCCTTATTGTCACATCGTTACTACTACTACGCACAAAACACTTCGTGGTCCTCGCGGTGGATTAATTATGATGGGTAAAGATTTCCCAAATCCTTACGGCATCACAACTCCCAAAGGAGAAATCAAATCAATGAGTAGTTTATTAGATGCTGCTGTGTTTCCTGGTATACAAGGAGGTCCATTAGAACATGTGATTGCTGCTAAAGCAGTGGCTTTCGGAGAAGCATTAACTGATGAGTATTTGAAGTATACGATTCAAGTAGTGAAAAATGCGCAAGCGATGGCTAAAGCATTTACTGATTTAGGATATCATATTATTTCAGGAGGTACAGATAATCACTTAATGTTGATTGACCTTCGAAACAAAAATATCACAGGACGTGAGGCAGAAAATGCGTTGGTGAAAGCAGATATTACTATCAATAAAAATATGGTTCCTTATGATGATAAGAGTCCATTTGTAACATCAGGTATTCGAATAGGAACGCCAGCAATAACATCGCGCGGCATGAAAGAAACCCACATGAAAAAAATCGTTTCCTTAATTGATAAAGTTTTAATGGACCATGCCAACCCAAAAGTAATTGAGAAGGTAAGAGGTGATGTGAACACATTTATGGAAAAATTCCCACTATATTAGTAGTTCAATGAGAAAAATTAATCTGATTGGAGGAATACTATTATTGATTGCTCAAACTTCTTTTGGACAATCAGGTGGACTATCAGCATTTAATTTTTTAAATTTCAATACAAGCTCTCGCGCCGCTGCTCTTGGCGGAAGCGCAATTGCTACTCCTGCCGAAGATGTATCCTTGATAGTTTATAATCCGGGGCAGCTTTACGCTACTATCGACAAGCAATTTTCTGTTAGTTATGTGGGATATGCTTCAGATATATCGTACAGCGATTTTGTATATGCGCAGAAAACAAAACGATTTGGTATGGTTGGAGGTTATGTGCACAATGCAAATTATGGAACCTTCAATCAAACGGATGCAGCAGCAAATATAATAGGAGAGTTCAAGGCTTCTGATAATGCTATCGGACTAATATGGTCGAAGCAGTTGGATAGCACTTTAAACTTAGGTGTTTCTGTGAAAGGCATTTTTTCAAATTTGGGTTTAGGAAATACATCAAATGCGTTGGCTGCCGATTTCGGAATCAATTATTACCTCGCAAGAAAAAATTTTACTGCTGCTTTTGTAATTCGCAATTTGGGTGCACAATTAAAAAAGTTTGATGGTGGAGAAACAGAACGCTTGCCTTTGCAAATGCAGCTAGGCCTTTCTAAGAAACTAACGAATGCGCCTTTCCGTTTTTCTTTAATTGGTCAGCAGATGCAAAAATTTGATTTGTCTTATCTCAATCCGAATGAAAACGGAATTGATCCGTTAACTGGCGAACAGAAAGTGCAAACGATTACAAATGCTAACAAAGTGACGCATCATTTGATTATGAATATTGAAGTTTTGTTTTCTAAAAACTTTAATCTGCGATTAGGATATAATTTCCTTCGCAGAAATGAATTGACCTTAACAGAGAAAAAAGGCTTGTCTGGATTTTCGATGGGATTAGGATTAAAGATAAGTGCGCTTCAGATTTCATTTGCTAAAACGCTATATATGCCTTACGAAGGAAGTAATCATATAACGATTTCAGGTAATCTAAGCGACTTTAAAAAGAAACATTAATCTAATTCAACATGTTGTTTAATAATTTGATAAAGAAGGTAATTGCTATTATTACCTTTTCTTTTTTATTTTCCTTCGGATATAGTCAATCATGTAATTATCATTTATCAATGTTTGATAGTTATGGTGATGGATGGAATGGCGGCAATTTAGAGGTTTTAGTGAATGATACAAGCATTGGAATTTATAGTGCGCAGAATTATGGTAATTCAGTAATTTTTGCAGTAGATAGTGGTGATACAGTAAAGCTAGTTTATTCAGCTGGAGCTTACGAGAATGAAAATACATACAAGCTTTTCGATGCATCATGGAATTCATTGTTTCAAAACGGACCTAATCCTGCAACAGGAATCGTGTTTACTACAGTGGCTAATTGCACAAATTCAATTCTATTAGGTGGACATCCTTGTAATGCAGTTCCAATTGTTGTTGGACAATGTTTGTTTTCAGATAACACTAATTTTCCTCAAAGTGGTTTAGGCTTGAATTGTACCAATAATCCAGGTTCTGAAATCTGGTTTTCTACAATCGTTCCTCCATCAGGAAATCTTACTATTGAAACAGATTCAGGAACTATTTTCGATTCTTCTGTGGGTGTTTGGGTGGGCGACTCCTGTGATAATTTACAAATCATCGCCTGTGATGATGATGGTGGAGTAGGTTATTATTCTTATTTGATTTTAGAGAATCTTACGCCTGGTCAGCAATTGTATATTCAAGTAACGGGCTACGGTGGTGCGCAAGGAACGTTTAATATTTGTGTGAATGATATTAATTTGCTTATCCAAAGTTCGGATTTGCCGTTGGTGCTCATTAATACCAATGGACAAGCAATAGTATCGAATACTAAAATTGATTGCACTATGGAAATTAAATATGCAGGGGCAGGCAATATTACTTACCTTACTGATAGTTCAAATATATATAGTGGTAATATTGGAATCGAAGTCCGCGGTGCAACTTCATCAAATTACCCTCAGCGACCTTATAATTTTGAAACGCGAGATTCACTAGGAAATAATAATGATGTATCACTATTAGGTATGCCTGCTGAAAACGACTGGGTATTATTGTCACATTATGGAGATCGCTCCTTGCTTCGAAATTTATTACCTTATCAATTGTTTGGTGAAATGGGTAATTATTCAACACGCATGCGATACTGTGAGGTAATGGTAGATAGCAGTTATCGTGGTATTTATTTGTTAGGAGAGAAAATTAAGCGCGATAAGAATCGAATTAACATCGCTAAATTAAATCCAATTGATACCATAGGCGATGATCTAACGGGAGGGTATATCCTCGAACAAAATATTTGGGATCCTTCAAATAGTTTTCAATCGAACTTTTCTCCAATTGACCATCCGGGAATGGATGTACATTTTTTATATAATTATCCTGATGCAACTGCAATTATGCCGCAACAAAAAGCATATATTGCTTCTTATGTGGATAGTTTAGAAACAGCCTTGTACAGCGCGAATTTTACAGATACTGTTACAGGTTATCGTCATTATATGGATGTAAAATCATTCATCGATTATTTTCTGATGAATGAATTTTCTCGTAATGCAGATGGTTTTAAAAAGAGTATTTACTACCATAAGGATAAAGATTCGAATGGTGGTAAGTTAAAAGCAGGTCCTGTATGGGATTTCGATTGGGCTTGGAAGAATATTTATGGTTGTTCGATTTTTGAAAACCTTGACGGCTCAGGATGGGCTTATCAGCTGAATGATTGTCAAGGACAGGATGTAAATTCAACTGGTTGGTATGTGCGTCTTTTACAAGATTCTTCTTTCCGAGATGAATTGCATTGCACCTATGAATCATACCGTCAAACTATTTTTGATACTGCTCATATTTTTGGAATTATTGATAGTGTTGCATTGCTGGTTCAGAATGCGCAGGTCAGACATTTTGAATTATGGCATGTATTGGGAGAGGCATCCGTAGCTCCTGAAATAAATAACATCGGTGTTACTTATGCAGGTGAACTTGATTCATTGAAAAAATGGATTGTTGACAGAATAAATTGGTTGGATATTAATATGCCTGGATTATGTACTCTTACATTAACTGATGAATTAACTTCTAATCCTTCAATTATAAAATGTTATCCAAATCCGATGCACAATCTTTTTCATCTTGAAATTCCGAAGTCGTATTTAGGGGCTCAATTAAGTATTTATGATTACACCGGGAAGTTGATTTTGAGAGAAGAAATACAGTCTGAAAATAAGGAAGTCAATTCAACAGATTGGATGCCGGGAGTGTATTTAATAAATATCAGTGATGATAATGAGCAATCCATTCGGGTAATTAAAGAATAGATTAGTTAAACTTCTTCATCGCGCGTCCCATCTCTCTTTTAGCTTCTGCTTTTTTCAGTGTTTCGCGCTTGTCGAATAATTTTTTACCTTTTGCTAAACCGATTCTGATTTTAATTAATCCTCTTTCATTATCTTGAATACTGATAGGGATAATTGTAACTCCTTTCTCTTTTAGTTTACTCTGCAATTTGGTTAACTGATGTCGATGTAAAAGCAACTTGCGCTCACGCTTAGGTTCATGATTAGCATATGATCCATGCTCATAGGGAGAAATATGCAGGTTCTTTATCCAGAGTTCTTCATTTTTAAAATAACAAAATGAATCGCTAAGGTTTGCTTTGCCTTCTCGTATGGCTTTGACTTCAGTTCCGGATAGCTGTAATCCTGCTTCTACTTCATCTGAAATGAAAAAGTTAAAGCCTGCTCTTCTGTTGATTATATTTATCTTCTGTTTCGTCGCCACAATGCAAAGATAGTTAATCAGCGTACTACCAATATAGGAATTGTTAAATTATGTCTTACTGCATCAATGGTAGATCCGAAAATTAAATCACTAATTCCTTTATGACCATGTGCGCCCATAACTAATAAATCAGCATTGCTTTCTTTTGCAATGCGTGCAATTTCTTTTCGTGGCCTGCCATATCCCATTTTTATTTCACATTGATAACCCCATTGTTCCATTTGCGATTTATATTTTTTAAGATTATCTAAATCCAATTCCGTTTCATAATCGCCAGCCTCGGTTCCCAACAATTGAGCATTGGCAGTTTCTGAAATATGAATTAAATAATAAGTAGCATTTTTACCTCCTTGTCGCAAGGCCTGTGGTATAACTGATAAATCAGCATTGGTAAAGTCTAATGCTAATGCTATCCGTTTTGGATGCATTATTATTTTGTCATCAATAGCTAAATCTTTTTTATGGGGCAGATTAACGGTTCTTTCACGATTTCGACTAAAGAAGGGATAGATGCTGATATAAACTAAAATAATAAGCGATACAATTATAAATAAAATTGAAAAGATTACTTTCGGGTTTTGCCATCCAAATAATATATTCCAATTCTGAAGCTGATTGCCAACCATTTTTAAATTAAGTGTTACAATTAACAATGCACATATCCATGCAAGTAATTTTACTAATTTAGAAATGACAAATTCTCCCATCTTTTCTTTATCGCTAACAAAGTGAATCAAAGGTATAACAGCAAAGCCTAGCTGTAAACTAAGTATGACTTGAGAAAAAACGAGTAGGGGGCCAGTAGCATCTTCACCTGCAATATAAATTACAAATAATGCAGGAACAATAGCAATCAGTCGTGTTATTAGTCTTCTTAACCAAGGCGCTATTCTTAAATTCAAATAGCCTTCCATTACAATCTGTCCTGCAAGCGTTCCTGTAATAGTAGAACTTTGTCCAGCGCAGATCAATGCAACAGCAAATAAAATAGGAGCTACAGTACTTCCCAATAACGGTGTAAGTAATAAATGCGCTTGACGAATGTCACTCACGTCTTTTTGTCCATTCATAAAAAATGCAGTAGCAGCAACAACTAAAATCGACATATTTACAAAAAAGGCAATGTTTAAAGCAATGGTACTATCAAGAAAATTGAATTTTAATGCACGTTTAATTTCTTTTGGAGTGCGATCAATCTTGCGCGTTTGTACGAGGGATGAGTGCAAGTATAAATTGTGCGGCATAACAGTGGCACCTATAATTGCAATCGCAATGTAAAGAGCACCATCATCAGCAAATCCAGGTAAGAATCCTCCTGCAATATTTGAAATGTCAGGATGAGCAATAAATACCTGCGCAAAAAATGCAAGTCCAATGATAACAACTAATGTTATGATGAAGGCTTCAATTTTACGTATTCCGTAATGTAAAAGAAGCAACAGGATAAACGTATCAAATGCACAAATGATTACTCCCCAAAACAAGGGTATGTGAAATAATAATTGAAGTCCGATTGCCATTCCCAGTACTTCTGCTAAGTCGCAGGCCGCAATAGCAATTTCAGCTAATACATATAAAAAATAGTTGATGTATTTTGGATACAACTCTCTGGAGGCCTGTGCAAGGTCACGGCCACGGACTATCCCTAATCGTACACTTAAACTTTGGAGTAGGAGGGCCATTAAATTTGATAACAATAATACCCAGATTAATGAGTATCCATATCTACTGCCACCTTCAATGTCGGTGGCCCAATTTCCTGGATCCATATAGCCAACACTTACTAGATAGGCGGGGCCCATAAATGCGAAAAGTTTTTTGCGAAAACTCATTCCTGATTTTACATCTACCGAACTGTGGACTTCTGAAAGAGATACTTTATTTTTAGCCGACATATTTCTTGATTAATATGTTTTTTGAAACTTCTAAACTTAAATGGAATTTATCTTTGTCGATTTTCAATAGCATGCTTTTATCATAATCCATTATTTCGGCTATGCTTACCGTTACACCAGGTAATAATCCGTATTTGCGAAGGTGTTTTAAAAATAATGTGCTATGATCTGTAACACCTGTGATGATGTATTTCTCCCCTGTTTCTCCAGCTGATAGATTAAACTTATCATGCAGCTCCATTTTGCCTGTTTGGTCAGGGATGGGGTCGCCATGCGGATCGAACTTTGGTTGCCCAAGGAATTTATCGAGGCGTTTAATTAGCTCTTCGCTGCTAACATGTTCTAATTCCTCTGCCATATGATGCACTTCGTCCCATTCGAATTCAAGTATGTTTGTTAAGAATACTTCCCACAAACGATGCTTACGGATAATACCTAAAGCTACTTTTTCTCCCTTGCGAGTAATCTTTACTCCTTTGTATTTTTCGTAATTAATCCATTCTTTATTGGCTAACTTTCTAAGCATATCAGTTACCGAAGCAGCTGTTGTCTTCATTGATGTAGCAATCGACGATGTGTTAACACTCTTGATTCCTGTATTAGAAAGATGGTAAATGGCTTTTAGATAGTTTTCTTCTGTTGAGGTGGGCTGATACATAATTTAACTACACAAATTATTAATTTAGACAAATCTAAAAATAGTATTCGAACAATCAAATATAAAAAATGATTAATTTTGCATTATGTATCGTAGTTTGATTCGCCCGCTGTTATTTAAGATGGATCCAGAAAAGGCCCATCACTTAATTTTTTCATTAATAAAAGCATTGTTTAAAATTCCTGGCTTTAAGAGCTTGGTTAAATTGTTTGTAGGAAATACTTCGAAGCCGGTTTTATGTATGGGATTAGAATTCCCAAATCCTATAGGACTTGCAGCAGGATTTGATAAGGATGCCGTTCTGTTTGAAGAGCTAGGTGCCTTTGGATTTGGATTTATTGAGGTTGGAACATTAACCCCTAAGCCACAAGACGGTAATCCTATGCCTCGTATGTTTCGTTTACCAGCTGATAAAGGTCTTATCAATCGAATGGGTTTCAATAATCAGGGTGTAGATGCGGCTGTTTTACGTCTCAAAAACAGAAAATCTCGTTTAATTATTGGTGGTAACATTGGTAAGAATAAAGTCACAGCCAATGAAGATGCAAATGCCGATTATCTTTATTGCTTTGAAGCTTTATTTCCGGTGGTCGATTATTTTGTTGTGAATGTCAGCTCGCCAAATACTCCAGGTTTAAGAGCATTGCAAGACAAAGAACCACTCACTAAGTTGTTAACAGAAGTAATGGCTTTGAATCTGTCAAAGGCTACTCCGAAGCCAGTACTTTTAAAAATTGCTCCTGACTTAAGCGACGAACAAATTGCAGAGATTGTTGAAATTGTAAAGGCAGTTAAATTGGATGGTGTAATAGCAACCAACACAACAATTAGTCGCGAAGGATTGCATACAGCAGCAGTAATCACCTCTGAGCAAGGAGGTTTAAGTGGAAAGCCTGTTGCAGATAGAAGTACAGTAGTCATCAAGAAATTAAGAGATTTAGCAGGGCCCGATATGGTTATTATTGGCGTTGGTGGCATTTTTAATGCCCATAATGCAAGAGAGAAATTAGATGCAGGTGCCAATCTTTTACAGGTTTATACAGGGTTTATTTACGAAGGACCTTTTATTGTTAAAAATATCGTCCGTAATGTATAGTTTTCCTTCTGATTTTTTTAAGGATTCCTTACCTTTGGGAATCTAAAAAATAAGATTATGTTTAAAAGAATTTCAGTTTTTGCAGTAGCAGCGCTATGCGCAGTTTCATGTAATCAATCATCAGATAAAACAACTTCTGAAAATGCTATAGAGTCAACTAGATTGAAGGACT
>Ga0114967_10002485_pt1 | contig 15389 bp, 16 predicted proteins | sample M_130628_MF_Meta_FD_92639 | JGI IMG/M metagenome (GOLD analysis project Ga0114967, IMG submission 92639) | Freshwater microbial communities from Lake Montjoie, Canada to study carbon cycling - M_130628_MF_MetaG | ecosystem: Environmental > Aquatic > Freshwater > Lake | place: Lake Montjoie... | reverse complement strand
GACAGGGAAGATGCAATCGATCTCCCGCCGTCAAAGGGTGCGATCGAGTTCGATCACGTCACCTTCCGCTATCCGTCAGGTGCCGAAGAGTCGCTTGCATCGCTCGAGATTGGCCTGAGCGGTTCGGTTGACGATGGCCCAGGAGCCGAAGTTCTTCACGATGTCTCTGCGTCGATTCTTCCGGGGCAACTCATTGCGCTCGTAGGCCCTTCGGGTGCGGGAAAGACCACGATGAGCTCGTTGGTGCCGCGCTTGTATGACGTGTCCGAGGGTTCGGTGCGGATCGATGGGCACGATGTACGCGACCTCACCCTCGATTCGTTGCGTAGCGCTGTTGGTGTTGTGTCACAGGATCCCCATCTTTTTCATGACACCGTGGCGGAAAACCTTCGTTACGCACGGCCCGATGCGACCGATGCCGAAATCGTCGCAGCGTGTCAGGCCGCCCAAATTCACGATGTCATCGTTGGCTTTCCCGACGGCTACAACACCGTTGTCGGCGAGCGTGGCCATCGCCTCTCTGGTGGAGAGAAGCAGCGTTTGGCCATCGCTCGAGTGTTGGTGAAGGCACCAGCCATCATCGTTCTCGACGAGGCCACGAGTCACCTCGATTCAGAAAACGAATCGCTTGTGCAACAAGCCCTTGCAACAGCACTTAAGGGAAGAACCTCGTTAGTCGTGGCCCATCGATTGTCAACGATCACCGGTGCCGATCAAATTCTCGTTCTCGAGTCCGGGCGCATCGTCGAGCGAGGACGGCACGAAGAACTGTTAGCGGCCGAGGGTTTGTATGCCGACCTCTATCGCACGCTGGTTCGTCAAGACCTCGAAGGCATCGAGATCTAAACGGTTAACCGTTTGCAAGCGCGGCTCGTAAACGGGGAAGAACTTCTGCCCCCAACGTAGCAATCTGCTCCCGAGCGGCTTCGGCAGCGATGCCGGGGGCATGAATTCGGAGGTTGATGCACGTGGTGTTCGTGGTTCGTAGAGCGTCTGCGAGTTCTTGTGCGAGTGCAGCGCCATCGTCTCCACAGATCCATCCGTTATCTCGCCAATGTGAAAGCGCCTCGGTCGTGGAATAGCTCTGATACACCTCGAACTGCGCTTCGAATGCTTCCTTCGGTGGCGCACCTAACCACACGCGACGGATGAGGATTCGCGGTGCTGAACCACCGGCTTCGACATAAGCATCGGAAAGCGTTCGCAGGCGATCGGGGTTACTCCCGCCGTCGTAAATGACTCCCGCTCCGGCAGCGGCAGATCGGCGCACAGCCGCGGGACTCATGGCGGTGCTAATCACGGGGATGGGCTGCGTTGTGAGTTCTCGTAACGCTCGGTCTCCATCGATGACGCCAAGTTCGCGACCAGAAAGCATCTCAACGAGGCGGGGTAGATCGCGTTTGAAAACATCGACCGCTGTGCTTTGGTCGATGTCCATTGCTTCAAAGTCGAGCGGCAACGAACCCGAACCGACACCAATACCGACGCGACCGGGGAAGCGCGCGTTGAGCCATGCGACTTCTTCCGCCAACATCGCAACTGGGCGTAACGGAAGGAGCACCGGACAGGCCGCCGCCCATCCTCTCGACATGGAAGCGAGTTGAAAGCCGTTGGTCTGCAAAGGGTTCGGCAAGTAGCCAGCGAACCCTCCGTGATGTTCCGATGTCATAACCCCATCGAAACCAACGTCAGCGGCGATCGCTGCTTGTGTGCACAACTGATCGACGATGGAGACGGCATCGAGTTCGTTGTGGGGGTAGAGGCGGAGCGAGATCGATCCATCGGCAAACACGGAGGTGGAGTCGGATCGTTGAGCCATCCCCGGAGGATACGACTCGGGGAATGCGGACGCTGGAGTGTGGCTGGTCCTACGCTCCACCCATGGCATCTTCAGACCCGACTGAGATCGTGGAACGACTGTGGGCGCATGAACAGATCCGTCAACTGGCTTCGCACTACGCGGTTGCCGTGGACTCCCGAGATCTCGATGCACTCGTTCTGCTCTTCGTCGACGACGTTCGTGTTGGTCGTGATACCTACGGTCGGGAAGCGTTACGTGCGTCCTTCTCAGAATCCCTCGGTGCAATCGGGATCTCGATGCTGAATGTTGGGACTCACGCAATTGATCTCGTCGATGCCGATCACGCAACTGGTCAGGTCTATTGCCATGCACAGATCCAAGACGGCGAGCGTTGGATTCACCAATTCATCCTTTACCGCGACACCTACGAACGACGCGACGGTCAGTGGCTCTTCGTTCGCCGCATCCATGAACTTTGGTACGGCGAAGAAGCGCCAAATTCACCAATGTCATCGCCATCTGCTGATTGGCCGAAGAATCACGACGGGCTCGGCACGGTCCCTGGTTCTTGGCCGTCGTGGGCAAAGTTTTGGGCCGATCGCACCTAAGCAGATCCCGGCTTTACTCAAGGCACATACCTCTTCGATCGCTAGCGTGACGACATGAGAGTTGCGTTTGTGACCACAGTTGATCTCGACGCGATTCATGACGACGTCGACCTTCCATTGCAACTCATCGCCTTTGCCAATGCTGGAATTGATCTCGTGCAGGCTGCATGGGAAGACGAAACGGTGGCGTGGGATTCGTTCGATCTTGTTGTCGTGAGAAGCCCTTGGAATTACGTCGAGAAATTGAGCGCGTTTCGAAAATGGCTCGGAGATCGGCGCGGAATGACCACGTTTCACAACCCCGTCGAACTCATCGAATGGAATATCGACAAGCACTACCTTGCCGATCTTGCAGATCGAGGTGTACCGATCGTTCCGACTGCCTTTGTTCATTCGATCGAAGAGTTTCGTTCGGCTGCGCAATCTTTTGGCAGTGCGGAAATTGTGGTGAAACCCTCGGTGTCCGCCGGGAGCCGGTTGACCGGTCGCTTTCTGAAGGCTGACGGGGCCGCTGAAGCGCTTGCTACTGAAATCTTTGCCAACGACCTAACAATGATGATTCAACCGTATGCAACGCGGATCGATTCCGAAGGGGAAATAGGAACGGTGCTCTTCGACGGGGTGATTTCTCACTCGTTCAACAAAGCAGCGTTACTTGCCGAAGGTGGTCAGCTTGTGGGCGGCGAGTATCAGGAGCAGATCACTTCCGTGCAAACCCCCGACGATGTTCGGGTGGTCGTCGATGCTGCAGCGTCGGCAGCAACCGAGATTACGCGCGAGGCCGGTTGGATCTCGAAGGATCAGCAACTTCTCTATGGCCGATACGACGTGGTCCGTCTTGATGACGGATCACCAGCACTTCTTGAAGCGGAACTCTTCGAGCCCTGCTTCTTTTTGCCCACTGACCTAGACGCTGCTGGTCGCTTTGTTGATGCTGTACGTCGACGACTTGACGCTTAATTCACGAAGGGCTGGCGAGCGTGCCGCCGAAGATCTGCCAAGCGAGTGCGCTCTTCGCAACAAGGCTGAGCACGAGGTACACCTTTTCGCCGTAGAGGTAGTCGGCGAACTTTCCCTTCCCTCGGTACTGCAGCCACTGATTGAGAGCGAAGCAGTTGAACAAGAGGAAGAGTGAAATCACGATTCCGTAAACGAACGGTGGTACTCCATCGGCATTCACAGGAACTCCGTTGACCGTTGTGTTGTCAGTAGCTGCTGAGTAAAGCCCGATCACGATTGCGATCCACGGGATGATCCCGGCAATGCAGCCGAAGATAAATGGCCACCAGTTCACGGAGTCTCGATTTTGGTTGACCTGTTCCATCACAAGCCCGAATAAAATCATCGCTGCGTTGACGCCAAAAATTGCAACGAGGGCGTAGAAGTTGTTGATGCCATTCAATAGGCATATCAGCAGGATCATGATTGATGCGCTGACGGAGTATTCAATCCAACGCGCGTAGTTCACTCCGCGAAGCAAGTTGCGTTCATACCAGGCCCGGATAGGCGTCACTGAGGTGAGTAGATGATCGCCAGCAGCGAGAAACAAAAAGATTGCGATGGCAATCGCAAAGTTGAAACTGAAGAAGGTCTTACTTGCAGTCGTGAGTGAACCTTCGGCTCCTGGGGGGCCGGTCTGCACGGCAGCAACGATCGGAATGGCGAACGAACTACTCAGAACAAGGATGAGGATGCCCTGCACGAGATGCAGACCTCCGACTCCGATGTTCCATTTGCGAAGGTTCTGAAGACGTTCTGTGTGATCAGCCATGGGTGCAGAGTACGTCGTCGCTGAAGGGAAGGGGTGGTTTCGTCGCTGAGGAGTGGCGGAATGGTGAACAATGAATGCATGCAGGTACATCTCGTCGACGGAACCTATGAACTCTTCCGCCATCATTTTGCGCTGCCATCTCGCATGAATAGCGATGGCATGGAAGTTGCGGCGACTCGCGGCGTGGTGATGTCAATGTTCAACATGCTCGATGAAGGGGCGACTCACGTTGGCGTCGCTACTGATCGCACGGTGGATTCTTTCCGCAATGCCATGTGGGACGGCTACAAATCGGGTGAAGACCTTGATCCTGAATTAGGCAACCAGTTTCCGTTACTCGACGAAGTGTTGGAAGCCGCTGGATTCACCGTGTTCTCAATGATCGAACACGAGGCCGACGATGGCATGGGGTCGGCAGCTGCAAGAGCTGCAGCCGATAAAAGTGTCGATCAAGTCCTTATCTGCACTCCCGATAAAGATCTCGCGCAGTGCGTTGTGGGAACTCGTGTGGTGCAGTTTGATCGTCGTAAAGGCCAAATGTTCGATCACGATGGAGTGATCGAGAAGTTTGGCGTTCCACCGGAATCGATTCCCGATTACCTCGCACTGATGGGCGATGCATCAGACGGGTTCCCGGGTTTGCCTGGTTGGGGGGCAAAGTCGGCGTCAACAGTTCTTGGTCATTATCTCCACATCGAAAATATTCCCGCTGATCCGGCCGATTGGGATGTTCAGGTACGAGGTGCAGCAAAACTCGCAGCAACGTTGCAGGAACAGATGGAACTTGCGATGTTGTTTCGCAAGATCGCCACCGTGGTGACCGATGCGCCGACATTCACAAAGGTCGAGGAACTTCGCTGGACGGGACCGCAAGCAAATCTTGCTGAAGTCGCAGCACGCATTGACGCGCCGCGTCTTGTGGAGCGGGCCCAGAAGTTGGCCCAGACGCGAAACTGACCGACCCAAAGGCCGGTCAGTTGTCAGTTCTGGTGTCAGCGCCAATCGGCGCGAATCTTAGGAATCGGTCTTGTCGGTGGCTTCAGTGGCCTTGGCGTCGGTCGCCTTGGACTCAGGAGCACCTTCTTTGAGGCCCTTTTCAAACTCACCCTTGGCCGAACCCAGCGATCGGGCGAGCTTTGGAAGTTTGGCGCCACCGAAAAGCAGGGCGATGATTGCGAGGACAATGACGATGTCCCATCCGATGAGTTCAGCGAGCACCATGTGGTGTCCTTCCTGCGCCGAGAGCGGCGACGACGGGCGAGTGATAGAAGGCTAGACCGCCGAACGAGTTTGCGGGTTATCGGTATGTGGGCGGCCACATTCCGGTGGTCAACCGTGGGCTGGGTAGTGTTGGCGCCATGTCTGAACACCCAATGACCGAGCGCCTGGCCCAACTGGCCGAGCTCAAAGAGCAAGCCCTTCACGCCGGTTCGGAGCGTTCCGTTGAACGCCAGCACTCCAAAGGCAAGATGCTCGCCCGCGAGCGGCTCGACTACCTCTTGGACGAGGGTTCGTTCCACGAACTCGACATGCTGGCTCGTCACCGTGCCCATGAAAGTGGCATCGAAGAGCGCCCCTACACCGACGGTGTCGTCACCGGTTGGGGAACGATCGATGGTCGCAAGGTGTTCGTGTTCTCGCAGGACTTCACCGTCTTCGGCGGCGCACTTGGCGAGGTCTTCGCCGAAAAGATTCACAAGGTCATGGACCTCGCTCTTTCTGTTGGAGCTCCGCTTATCGGTCTGAATGATGGCGCTGGTGCTCGTATTCAGGAAGGCGTGGTGTCGCTGGCCAGTTACGGCGGCATCTTCCATCGCAATGTTCTTGCTTCGGGTGTCACTCCTCAGATCTCGGTAATCCTCGGCCCATGTGCCGGCGGCGCGGTGTACAGCCCAGCCATGACCGATTTCATCTTCATGGTCGACGAAACCTCGCACATGTTCATCACCGGCCCCGATGTTGTGAAGACCGTGACCGGGGAAGAAGTCACGCTCGAAGAACTTGGTGGCGCGAAGTCGCACGCGAGCAAGTCCGGCGTCGCAACCTTCGTGTCTCCCGACGAGAAGTCATGTCTCGACGACGTGAAGTATCTGTTCTCGTTCCTTCCGTCGAACAATCTCGAGACCGCTCCAGCGATGCCGACCGATGACGATCCGCAACGGAGTTGCCCCGAACTGGTCGACATCATGCCGGCCAGCCCGAATATTCCGTACGACATGAAGAAGGTCATCGCGTCAGTTGTCGATGATGGCGACTTCTTTGAGTACTTCCCTCGGTGGGCTGGTTCCATCGTGTGTGGATTCGCTCGCCTCAATGGTGAATCCGTCGGCATTGTCGGCAATCAGCCAATGGTGCTTGCTGGCGTACTCGACATTGAATCTGCAGAAAAGGGCGCACGTTTCGTGCGTACTTGCGATGCGTTCAATATTCCGCTCGTGACATTCGTCGACGTTCCCGGGTTCCTCCCAGGTGTCGATCAGGAATACGGCGGCATCATCCGCCACGGTGCCAAGTTGCTCTACGCCTTCTGCGAAGCAACTGTTCCTCGCATTCAGGTCATCACTCGTAAGGCCTACGGCGGCGCCTATGTCGTCATGAATTCCAAGTCGATTGGTGCTGATCTCGCGTTTGCTTGGCCCTCGGCCGAACTTGCAGTTATGGGCCCCAATGGCGCTGTCGAAATTCTTTATCGTCGCGAAATTCAAGGCGCGGCCGATCCCGAAAAGCGTCGTGCTGAACTCATCGATGATTACACCGAGCGGTTCGCGAACCCGTATATCGCTGCCGAGCGCGGTTTCATCGACGATGTCATCGATCCTGCTGACACACGTATGAAGATCATCGCTGGCCTTGAGATGCTCAAGTCCAAGCGTGAAGAACTTCCGCATCGCAAGCACGGGAATATCCCGCTGTGACCGACGCGTCGTCGAGCGTGCGCATCACGCCTGAACCGACCATTGAAGAAGCAGCAGCAATTGCTGCCGCTATTGAGATCACGCGACCTCGAATCATGGTGGGTCAGGAAGTTGAACCCGAAGCGCGCTGGCGCTTCAGCGGACGCTGGTGGTCACGACCAGTGGCGTCGCGCCGGGCTCGCCCCGCGGCCCGCAACTAACTCGCACTGCCGAAAACTTTTACCGCTACCTCGCCGAGTTGTTCAATGCGCTCGGGGAGTGTGCCGTTCGCCGGCAGAGATACCGTGACGCCATCGAGGCCGAGGTCCTTGACCTTCACAAACCATTCCTCAATCTCTTCCGAACCACCCCACCACACGGCAGAGAGGAACATTTCGCGAGTGGCCTCGTCGACAGCGTCGAGATCGACGCCCATTCCGAGCATGTAGGACTTGGCTTCTTGATAAGCCTGATCGACTGTCGGGGCGATGACGCAGAAACCCATTTTGCTGACAGTGATTTCACTGCGGTCTCGGCCAAGGCGTTCGCAATGTGCAGCAAGCGCGTCCATCTTTCGGGGAACCTCGTCGAGTCCGCAGGTGAAGTTGGCTGAATCGGCGTATTGCGCAACCATGCGCAATGTTTTCTTTTCGCCGGATCCGCCGATCATCACTGGGACTCGACTGATCGGCGCGGGCTGATTGATGGCGTTGTCGACCGAATAATGCTTTCCGGTGAATGTGGGTCGTTCGTCGCGCAGCATTGGAAGAATGATTTGCAGCGCTTCCTCGAGTTTCTCGAATCGATCGGTGAACGTGCCGAATTCGAATCCGAGTGAGTCGTGTTCGAGTTCGAACCAACCTGCACCGATACCTAGTTGAGCGCGACCACCGGACACGATGTCGAGTGTGGTGATTGTCTTCGCAAGAAGCGCCGGGTTCCGGTAGGTGTTGCCGGTCACGAGCGATGCAAGTCGAGCTTTGGTCGTGTGCTGCGCAAGTGCAGCGAGAGTTGAATAGCACTCGAGCATGTACTTCGAAGGCTCGCCCAACATCGGCAGTTGGTAAAAGTGGTCCATCACCATGATCGTGTCGAAGCCGGAACGGTCAGCGGCAGCAGCCTGCTTGGCCACTGCGTCGAAGAGTTCAGCGGGGCCAACTCCGGGGTAGGTGAAGTTGGGAATCTGGTAGCCGATGCGAGTCATGGTTCCTCCTGAGGCTCGTCGAAGCGTAGACAGTTGATCATGAGTCGTATTGCCTTGAGATCTGCGTTCCGCCCGTTAGCGTTTCGGTCGTGCCCAATCCGCCCCTTTCCGACCTACGTGTCATCGACATCTCGACAGTCCTTGCTGGGCCCGGTTGCGCACGGCACTTGGCCGACTTTGGCGCCGACGTCATCAAGGTAGAGCGGCCCGGCACAGGCGACACGGTCCGCGACATGGGATGGCGAGATCCATCTGATGACGTCACGTTGTTCTGGAAAATGGTTGGGCGCGGAAAGCGCACGATCGTTCTCGATCTGAAATCCGAAGAAGGAATCTCGGTTTTACGCAAGTTGCTCGAAACCGCCGATGTTCTTGTCGAGAATTTTCGTCCGGGGAAACTCGAAGCACTTGGACTCGATCCTGAAGTTCTGCTTGCGGTGAATCCCAAACTTGTTATCACTCGCGTGACGGGCTTTGGCCAGACTGGTCCGTACCGAGATCGTCCGGGGTTTGCTTCGATCGCCGAAGCGATGTCGGGCTTCGCCAGCGTCAACGGCGAACCCGACGGTGGACCAACGCTTCCGCCCATTGCATTGACCGATGAAGTGACCGCAATCGTGGCGGCCTTTGCCACCATGGTCGCGGTGCATTCAGGTGTTGGCCAGATCGTCGATGTGAACCTTCTTGAATCCATGCTGCATTTAATGGGTCCGCTCGTGTCGGCAAACGCACTCACTGGTTACGAACAGCCCCGACTCGGTTCAGGAATTCCCTACACAGTGCCGAGAAAGACCTACGAATGCGCTGACGGCAGGTGGGTGGTTGTCTCGGCAACGGCAGAGTCGGTGGCTCAACGATTTATGGCAATGGTCGGCGTGGCCGACGATCCTCGATTTAAAGGATTCGAGAACCGAGTAGCCAATCGGGAACTGATCGATCAGATCGTGGGCGACTGGGTCGGCCAGCGAACTCTTCAGGAAGTACTCGACGAAGCTGAACGTGCGGAAGTCGCGGTTGCCCCTGTGTATTCGATGACTGAAGTTGTGAATGATCCGCATCTTCGGGAGCGCAAAGCAATCGTCGACATTGATGGCGTCCCGATGCAGAACGTCATCGCCCGTTTGTCGGCAACTCCTGGCGGAATCAGATTTGCTGCTCGAGCACTTGGTGAAGACACCGATGCCGTAATCGCCGAACTGAACGATTAGCCGCAGGTCTTAGCGACGAGTCTCGATAACGAGATCAGCGATATCGCTCATGATGTGTCCGAGTTCGAAGTCTTTTGGCGTGTACACGCGAGCGACGCCGGCATTGAGCAAGGTCACTTGATCGTCTTCGGGGATGATCCCCCCGACAATGACCGGACAGGTGACGCCTTCGGCACGAAGTCGCTCCACCACGTCAGGGACGAGTCCCAGATGGCTCCCCGAAAGAATCGAGAGGCCAACGACATCAACGTCTTCGTCTCTCGCCACTGCGGCGATCTGAGCCGGTGTAAGACGAATGCCCTGATAGATGACTTCCATACCGGCATCGCGAGCCGCGACCGCGATTTGTTCGGCGCCATTGGAATGGCCATCGAGGCCGGGCTTGCCCACCAACAACCTTGGGGGACCACCAGGCATCGCCTTCACTCGTTCGGCAACGATTCGGAGGTCTTCAGGCAATGTGCCAACACCAGCGGCGGCAGCCACTCCGGTTGGGGCGCGGTATTCGCCGAAGACGTCGCGCAGTGCGCCGGCCCATTCGCCTGTGGTTCCACCGGCGAGGGCCAACGCGATAGTTGCGCCCATGATGTTTTCATCGGTGTTGGCAACTCGGCGAAGTTCAGTAAGTGCCGATTCGACCGCTGCGCTGTCGCGTTCGTCGCGCCACTTCTCGACCTCGGCAACAGTCTGGGCTTCAAGCGCGGGATCGACCCGAAGAATGGATTCATCTCCAGCAAGTGGCGATTCGGCAGCTTCGGTGAATCGGTTGACGCCAACGACAACTTGTTCGCCAGTTTCAATGCGGCGGACGCGTTCAGTATTCGAAGAAACGAGGCGACCCTTCAGTTCTTCGATAGCGGCAAATGCGCCGCCCATCGCCAGAACCTCGTCGAGTTCAGCCTGCGCTGCGGCGACGAGTTCATCAGTGAGACCTTCAATGACGTGTGAACCGTTGAAGATGTCGTCATATTCAAGAAGATCGGATTCAAAGGCAAGAACCTGCTGCATCCGCAGCGACCACTGCTGATCCCACGGACGGGGAAGTCCAAGGGCTTCGTTCCATGCGGGTAACTGCAATGATCGAGCACGAGCATCTTTTGAGAGCGTGACGCCAAGCATTTCGAGAACGATGCGCTGGACGTTGTTCTCGGGTTGCGCTTCGGTAAGACCAAGTGAGTTCACCTGCACGCCATAACGGAATCGACGAGCTTTGGCATCGGTGACGCCGTAACGCTCAAGGCAGATTTGGTCCCACATCTTGGTGAAAGCTCGCATCTTGCACACTTCTTCAACGAAGCGAATGCCGGAGTTCACAAAGAACGAAATCGAAGCGACTACCGCAGGCATGCGATCGGCAGAAACCTGGCCGCTGTCGCGAACGGCATCAAGAACGTCGATCGCAGTTGCCAGTGAGTACGCGATTTCTTGAACGGGAGTCGAGCCCGCTTCTGTGAGGTGATAACTGCAAACATTCATCGGGTTCCAGGCGGGGATGTTCTCTGAGCACCACGCCACCACGTCGACAATCAGTCGACGCGAGGGGATTGGAGGGAAGATGTAGGTTCCTCGCGACAAGTACTCCTTCACAATGTCGTTCTGCGTTGTACCCCGAAGTTCCGAAGACGCAACACCGTTCTCTGCCGCGTAGGCGACGTAAAGCGCAAGCAACCAAGCTGCAGTCGCGTTGATCGTCATTGAGGTGTTCATGCCCCCGACGGGAATACCCTCAAGGAGTTCGCGCATGTGACCAAGTTCAGCGACCGGCACTCCGACTTTTCCAACCTCGCCGCGCGCACGCGGATCATCAGGGTCATATCCGGTTTGCGTCGGGAGGTCGAAGGCGATGGAAAGGCCGGTTTGACCCTTGGCGAGATTCGTTCGATACAACTCGTTGGAGGCGCGCGCAGTTGAATGCCCTGAGTAGGTGCGCATCATCCAGGGTCGATCAGTTGATCGGATGGAATCTCCGGAGGGGGTCGTACTCATGTCTCCATGCTCGCCCACTGAAGGTGCTGTTGTCACGACGAAACCTCAGAAAGGAAGGGGCGAACGGGAATTGCTAGGGCCTCACTGAGTTTTGTGAGGTAGTGGGTGCGAGGAATGGCGATTGCTCCAAGGGTGGCGAGATGCGGGGTGAGCCACTGAACATCAAGTAGGGCCACGCCGATTTCTTGGAGATGCGTGACCAATGCGACGAGGGCAACCTTCGACGCGTCGGTGCTGCGGTGGAACATCGACTCCCCGGCAAACAGCCCACCGATATGAATCCCGTAGAGCCCGCCAACGAGTTCGCCCGTTGCGCGGTCGCGGGTTTCGACCGAGTGAGTCCATCCGAGGGCATGGAGGCGCGAATACGCCGAATGGATCTCAGAAGTAATCCACGCGCCATCGCGGTCGGGGTTGGCACATGCCGAAACGACGTCGTCGAACGCAGTATCGATGGTGGTTTCGTAGCGCTCGATGGAGTGGCGAAGCGATCGCGAAACTCGTAAGCCCTCGAGTGGGAGAACTCCGCGTGGATCGGGTGACCACCAACCGACCGTCTCGCTGTGATCGATCGGCATTGGAAAGATTCCGGCTCGATACGCAGCGAGGATCGTTCCTGGCTCGAGGTCAGCGCCAATGCCGATCAGTCCGTTCTCATCAGCAATTTCCGGCGCGGGAAACTGCCACTCAGAATGTGGCGGGGCTATCGGCAATGCGAATGGTCGGTCATCGGCGATGACAGCGACTCACTTTCGGTAGTCGTAAAAACCGATGCCGGACTTCCGACCCAGATGACCAGCAGTCACCATGCGACGAAGTCGTGGAGCGGGTGAGAAGTTTGGATCGCGGAATTCGTCGTACAACGCATCAAGAATGGCAACCGACGTGTCGAGACCAACAAGGTCAAGCAACTGCAACGGTCCCATAGGGAAGTTGCAGCCACCCTTCATGGCGGTGTCGATGTCGTCACGGGTGGCGATGCCGTTTTCGAGCAACTTCACGGCGTTGTTGAGATAAGGGAAGAGCAGTGCGTTCACAATGAAACCGGCGCGATCGGCAACTTCGACGGGGTCTTTGCCGCACGCTTGAGCGAACGCGGTCACCTCGGCGATAGTGGCATCGTCAGCGGTCATGGGGCGAACGATTTCAACAAGACTCATGGCCGGCGCAGGGTTGAAGAAGTGGACGCCGCACACTTTGCCCGGTCGGTTTGTGGCCATCGCCATTTCCACAACCGGAAGAGTTGAGGTGTTTGTTGCGATGATGGCCTCGGCTTTCACAATTCCATCGAGTTCGCGGAACAGCGCGAGCTTCACATCGAGATCTTCGACGACTGACTCAAGTACAAGATCGCAGTCGGCGAGATCGGCGAGGTCCGCTGTAGCGGTAACGCGTGCAGCGATGGCGTCGGCATCGGCCTGTTCACGGCGACCCTTTTCGACCTGGCGGGCAAGCGACTTCTGCAATCCGGCGAGCATCGCGTTCGCGCTGTCGATAGAACGCGAGCGGAGCACCACGGTGTGGCCGGTGCTGGCGGCAACCTCGGCGATACCCGAGCCCATGATTCCCGAGCCAATGATTCCGATTCGTTTGATTGCCACAGCCATTCCTCCGTCAGTTGTCCCGGGCCATCCGGGGGAGCGCAAGACGTTACCGCTGGGTAGGTTTCGTTGCGCAAAGCGCGGGCGGATCGGCCGAAGGGGGTGCCCTACTAGCGTGATTGTCGTGTCAAAGCCCGGAACAGTGATCGTTGAAGGAAACCGCCGGTTCCCCCGGTCGGTGGAAGCGGCACTTGATCGTCGTAGGGCCGAAGCGCTGAGTCGAGCCGATGGACGGGTGCTCGACCTGTCCGATGAAACCGCTCGGAAGGTACTCGTGTCGGCCATCGATGGTCAGACGATGCCCAACTGGGATTGGGTGATCTCGGTCGCTGAACTGATTCGCTTTCCCGACCTCGCAGCGGCGCTCGGGGCGATTGATCGTCTGCTGGCGTCGGGAGGTCGCTTCCTGGCGGTTGAACCCGTGATTCGGCCCGGCACGATTCGCGTACTCGCGCTTGCCCCATGGAGTGTGACGCCAAGGGTCCGCGGTTTTCATGTTGGACGAGATCTGGTCGCGGCGTTGCGAACGACGACACTGGTCAGCGACGACATCAGTCGATTCACGTTTCGAACCGCCGTTGCCCCCCTTCGTCACTTTGTGTCAGTCGAGGCGCGTCGCGTTGAACTCAAGACGGAGGAAAAGTAATGAGTGGACCATTAGCTCTTGTAGGTGGCGGCGAATTCTCCGAAGGTTGCACGTTCGACGCGGAACTTCTTGCTGCAGTCGGAGCGACGGAAGTGACACTTCTCGCCACAGGTTGGGCCTATGAGAATCCTCAGAAGTCGGTTGAAGCTGCCCGCTCCTGGTTCGCCAAAGTTGATGTAACGGTTCGCGAAGTGCCGGTGTACACGCGCACCGATGCGTTAGATGCCGATAATGCTTCTGCCGTTGCGAATGCGAAGTTCATTTACCTCACTGGCGTTTCGCCGATGCACATCAGATCGGTGCTCAAAGGAACCCCGGTGTACGAATCGCTCCTTGGAGCGTGGACCGGTGGTGCCGCATTGGTCGGCAGTGGCGCTGGCGCCGATGTGTTGTGCGACCCAATGGTCGACACGCGTGGTGGTGCCTTCACTGTTGGCCTTGGGCTTCTGCCTGGTCTTGCTGTGATCGCCCGTAGCGACGAATGGTCACCTGACAAAGTTCGGCGCACAATCGATCTTGCATCGTCCGGGGTGGTGCTCCTTGAACTTCCAACCAGAACCGCAATCATCGATGACATCGGAAACGGCGGATGGCGCGTGGCCGGTGCCGGCTCTGTGATCGTTCACCGAGACGGAAAACTTTCCGATATTTCTGCGATACCTGAAGCAGTCTTCTGACCGAACTTCGTTAGTTCGCTGCTGTTCCCGGAGTTGCCCCCACTGACGCCGAGATCAAGTCGACGACGAAGATGAGCGATTCTCCGGGCGGGATATTCCCCTGGCCCGTTGAGCCATAGCCAAGGTCGGGCGGGATGATGAGCAGTCGGCGTCCGCCAGGCTGCATGCCTACGAGGCCTTGTGACCAACCAGTGATCACCTGGTTGAGTGGGAATGTCACTGGCTTTCCCGCAGCCCAGGACGAATCGAAGATCTTGCCGGTGGAACACGACACGCCGATGTAGTTCACCGTGACGGAGTCGCCCTTTGCGACGGGGGTTCCCGTTCCTGTCACGAGATCCTTGACCACCAACGAATCGGGGACAGTTCCAACAGGCATGGTCACATCGGGGGCCCCGGCCGGAAGTGTGTCGTTGAAAGCAACGCAGGGTTTGCCCGCGGCCGACGGGAGGTTTTGCGACGCGTCGGTCGTGGTTGTCGCCAGCGATGTCGTTGTCGTCGCAGCGGTGGTTGAGGTTGAGCTGTTATCGCTCAACGCAGTAAGTAGTCCAGCGACCGCCACCAAGATGACGGCAGCCCCGACGATCGTGAAGAGGCGCCGGCGACGTTGGTCGCGGCGGTCAAGTGATCGTTCAACATTCAGACGGGCCTTATGGCCGGCCTTTTGGCGTTCACGCTTCGCGGTTCCCATCGGGCGGCGACGCTAGCAAGGCTCTGGCCATGAGAGCCATCGCGGGCAATTGCTAGTTAGGAATTGCTCCGCTGCGGACGATGCTGATCGATTGGATCGTTGCCAATGATGTGGGTTTCCCTGATTGGCTGGCCAATGTATTAATGGCAGCAATTGTCGTATCACCACTGAGCATGATGCCTAGCGGCGTCACTTGTTGATCGTTATCGGGGGCTTGATCAAAGGTGGCAACCACCAGTTGCCCGCCGATGCCGGCCGATGCCGATGCGAGGGTCATGGACAGCGACCCGGGAGTGAAGACG
>Ga0114967_10002484_pt1 | contig 15390 bp, 18 predicted proteins | sample M_130628_MF_Meta_FD_92639 | JGI IMG/M metagenome (GOLD analysis project Ga0114967, IMG submission 92639) | Freshwater microbial communities from Lake Montjoie, Canada to study carbon cycling - M_130628_MF_MetaG | ecosystem: Environmental > Aquatic > Freshwater > Lake | place: Lake Montjoie... | reverse complement strand
TGGCATCGATTTGGATTTGAGTCGTTGCCTGTTCATCTTCAGTCACAATAACCACGAGAAGGTCAATCCTATTCTCCGTGACCGCATGTACAACATTGCTGTCAATGGATTCTCTATGAAGGAAAAGTTGCTGATTGCGCAGGAATACCTGCTCAATGCTGCCTTGAAGGAAGCGGGGCTCTATGAGAAGGTCAGCATGAGTAAGGACATTCTCCAACACATCATTGAGCACTTCACGAGCGGAGAAGCAGGTGTAAGAGAGTTGAAGCGTTGTATCCAGACCATTGTTAGCAAGATCAATCTTCTGCGCTTTTACAACAAGCCTAAGTTGGTTCCCTTCTACATTGAGGGTTTTGAACTGCCCTTTACGATGAAGAAGGAGCATGTCGATCTCTTCTTGAAGCGCAAGGAGGTAGTCAATGAAAGCATTGCGCACCTGTACATGTAACAATTTGAAAAGGTCTAAAGTCTAGATACCCTAATTAAACATACAAACCATGGCCGAAGATGTAAGTATAACAAAAGAACGATATAGTTTTTTGCAAGATATGGAAGCCAAATTAGCAGAACACGTGTTGATAAGTCGACAACGATTGGCCGAATTAGAAGCCGCTGTTGCCAAGAGAGATTTAGATAAGGAGTTGATCATTAGCGAGTATAAGAAAGAACGATTACAAAAGTTAAGAGAAAAGGATCGAGAAAATTCAGGGGCTGTGCGGGAACGTGTACGACGATTCAATGAAAAACATCGAGATGAAATATTAGAAAAACGAAAACTGAAAAAAGAAGCAAAGGATAAAGAAGCAACCGAGAGCCCCACAAATACATTAAGCATATCATAAAGTTATAGGATTCTATTCGCAACCCAGACAGCCAGCCTTATTTTTAACGCTATTTTCCATTAAGCCTCTGAATTAAATCGTATATATGTGTGATAAATATGCTTACCTTATTTGTGTCTCATTAGACATCAAGACCTCCAAATAATACAGTAAGAGACACCGGCCATGACAGAATGATTGGACACCAAAATACAGGTATATACGTCCATGCTGCACCAGACCAGTTATTTTTAAAATAACGAGTAATAAACAGACCAATGCCGCCTGTCCAATAAATCAATGTTGCCCACAAGACATTTTGAAAGACACTATAGAAGGTCATTCCGTTCCTGTTTTACTCCTGTTGTTTTTTCAAAGGATCACACCTCATATTTCTAGACATGTTACAAACATGTTTGGAAATAAATAAACCGCCTGTCTAGAAAGGTGGAACACCGACCTTAATCTCTTCCTCTCCATCCGACGATTTTGATTCTGATTTCTCTTCCTTCTCCTTTGTACTGCTAACGCCAGCGCTCAGACTTTCAATAACTTCCTTCACTTCAAGGGCTTCTCCCACTGTTTCTAACGCCTTAATAGGATCACCGCCTGCTCCAAAGAGCCAGGCATAGGCTCCTGCTCCAGAGGTGACAATGCCTGCTAAGAAGAGACGAAAGAGCAGTTTTAAGTCCGGGAGTTTACCGTCATTGTAAGAGGTCCAACCAGCGACTGCAAAGGGAATTACGAGTCCGCCAACAAGTGTAATTACGAGGAGGGATGCTGTTTGCATGGGGGTTCTAGTGGTTGTATGAAAAACGATACTTTTTCTTACCGCAATATAGAATTAGGCCAACTCTACAAAGTCGTTAGTAGTTGAAAGCGGTGCATCGATATCTTCTTCTTGTTCTTCTTCCTTTTGTTCTTGCTTTGTCTCTTCTGTAGGAGCCGGGGCATCTAGGTCTTGAATGTCATCCATACCAATATCAGAACTTGTGTTAGAAATCATAAGAGTAGGCCCAACATCTTCCTCAGGATCCATGCCCCAAGTAGATGGGGGTTTCTCTTCGACACTCAGTTTTGGTGCATATCGTATTTCACTTACCGATGACGTAGTTTCATCATAGACCGTATCATAAGGAGTGAAATGTACAGTGGGTTCTGTTTCAATCTGCATGGTGGGGGCTTCGGCTTCCTTGGCTACTTGTACGCCGGCGGCTACAGGGGGAAGAGATACTGTGTGATCCGAACCAACTGGTGTCGGCGCACCAGGAGGTGTTTCCATCTTTTCAAGTTTGATCGTTTGCTTAACAGATTTGGGTTTGGTCTTGGGACTCGCATCATCGACGACAGCAGCAGCGTCTTCCGTTTTTGCTTCGGCTTTCACTGGTTCAACATTCACGGATTCTTCGACTGGTTCAATAGATTCAGCCGTAGTTTCTTTTTCGTCTAACTCCTCAATGGTAGTTGGTGCATCAGCAGGTTCCTTTGTCTCTTCTTTGCTAATTTCCTTCCCTTCTTCTTTACCATCTTCATCACCTTCCTCCAAATATTCACGTAGAATCGATTTTACAGGAAGTAAGGAACGAACAGCGTTGCTCATCGATTCCGAAAACATCGATTCAAGTTGCAAGATGTTCTTTTGTCGTTCAATAGAGGATAATTCGTTTGATAACAAAAAGGGTGCCTTCCATAAAGCACGTGCGCACTCCACAAAGACACGATGTAAGAAATGATCCAACTTGGGCAAGGTGATCTGTAACTTCTTCTGTTTGTTATTCATACGCACGGCTGTCAACATCTTGGTGTGTGCGATAAAGACAGCCGTCACTAATTCTTCTACATAATCGCATCTGCAACCATCTAAGATCTTATTCACGTGCTCATCAATGATGTCCTGATTCCATCGGGGAACCTCTGCACAATAGGTTTGAAACGCCATCATGGTCTTCTTCCCATTGGTTTGTGAAAGGACATCGTACTCATGACGAAAGAATTGGACGAGGGACGGAACCACCCACGTACAGAGTTGTTTCATATACTCATTGCGAGTTTCGGAATACATGCTTACGCTTTCCATTCTAACAAAGACAATCGAATCAGATCTTATGCTTTAACCGCAGCGACACACGTAAAAAACAGAGAACGAGGGCTTGTTCCACCAAGCCGGGACCAGGCTGCACACGCCATGGAAACAGCAGGATGTGTAGGCCAGCCCCGTCGCAGGATATCACGCAAATCAATGCCCTGGCTACGACAGGTTGTTTCAGTCGCAATGGCCCATTGAATCCAAGCAGCCGAATCGTTTCCTGTAGGTCGTGCGGACAAGAGCGCAGGAATTAAGGTGTCGCTTGTGACCAAGGCGCAGTGTTTTGTCGCCAAGGCTTCCAGAAGCGCAGTGCGCAAATTACCATAGGATCGTAAGGCGATGTTCTCGGTCACAGCGGGGGGAAGTGAAAAATCTGTACGACGATTGATTTCAAAGATCATCTCGGTTTGTTCAGGTGCAGCCACCGTAATTAAGGTTGTACGACTTAGAATAGGTTCTGCCATAGCCCCAGCATCTCGACACAAAAAGGCTACGCGAGTGGTATTGGAAGATGTTTCAAGGCACCGACGCAGGAAGGCTTGTGAATCTGAGGAGAGCGCATCGGCATGTTCAAACACCATCCATCGTAGATCCGTACCCATTTTGGACCCTCGTGAAAAGGTGCGAATGGGATCTCGCAAATCTCGCAATCCACTATTTGCAGTACAATCGATCACGAACGTCTTGTATCCATCGAGGGCCAATTTGAAAAAAAGCGATTTACCACAACCAGCAGGTCCAATGCACACAAGATGCCCAGTCTTTTGGTCTCGAATTTGTGAATACAAGGATGACCATATTTCAGTGTTTCCTACCAAATCCGAAATGGTCTTTGGTTTATTAGGATCGTAATGGGGGGTATCGAGCATTCCTACGGTGTAGGAAGGCTCGAACTTTTAGGCTATGTACCTATGCTTACGTTTCGGTCGAGGATCCAGAAACGACCGCAGCACATCTGCAGGTCCGAATCCTCGTTGTGCCGTCTGTCCTGTAAGTTCCGAAAAGACAAGAACTGCTACACGACCTTCCACCGCTGCAACAATGTCTGGCAACACGGCTGCCATTCGTTGCCGAATTGCCTTGGGACTGAGAGGATGATGTTGGATCCCTTCTGGAAGAAACAAACTCTCATATCCCTGTCCAAATCGAATGTTCACATAAACGCCTTCTATGGAAAGAACGGTTCCAACATCCCAGGGTCTCTGACTTATCGGACGCACGGACATATTAGGAGTGTAGAATACCCAATCACCTGGTTCAAACATGATGTGCTGATACTTCGTGTGTGAACCCATGTTCAATTTTTCAAATAATTTACAGGGCGTTCTTTCCACCCACAAGCGCTGCCTTGTGTAAGGGAATAACGTAAGGATTTGTCTCCAGCGACTGTACAAAGATGGGCTCATTTCGTACAGCGGATACATCCAACTTCAACACTGTACGAGGACGTTGGACGCCGAGCACTTCCTTGGATGCAGGCAAGCCTGCCACACGATCTGTGAATTGCGCACGATCATTGACAGAATCCGCCGTCAACTTACGGTAGGTCAGATGAACATTGTCTTCGCCGTTGAACAACTTGACACTGGAGCCTTTGGGTGTACGACCCGCTGCGATCGTCTCCTTTTGTTTGTATTGACGCATGTTACGGGCGTTCGTCTGGTCCTTCTCCGCGGAGTAGACAGATCCCAGATTGCGATACCAATCCCAGTCGTCGAGAGTGTTACGATTCGTTACACGCATAATATCATCGGGATCGTATACCGTCAACTTCTGCGCCGTTCCAGCAGGACTCTCAATACCGTAATAACCGAAATCTTCTGTTGTCTCACGAACTGTTGTACGAGCCACATCGTTGGGATCATAGACTGTCAACTTCTGCGCGTGATTGCCCATACCCTGAATACCAATGTAATCACTGTCCTCTGTGGTCTCACGAATGGTGGTACGGGCTACATCATTGGGATCATACACTGTCAACTTGGGCGCCACACCGCCACCAGGCATCACGATACCGACACGATTCAGATCAATTGTCTCTTCTGCACGAGTGGGACGCACAAAGTCCTGTTGGGGAAGCGCCACCTCGCGTTCATCAGGTTTCAAGTTAAGACCCATCACCCTCTCACCGGTGTAAAAACGCTCGTTAGGTCGGATTTCTACACCGGATTTACCATAGTCGTTTTCCTGTGCATCCGTGTCAGGATTGAAATTGGCTGTAAGATCCGCGTTACGAAAGCCCCAAGAACCCATCTGTTTCGCTAAGGGGGTACGAGTGGATCCAACCGTGTAGGTGGCCTTGCCCTCTGTCTGGCCAGCAATACCCTCATAGGGCTTGCTTGTATCAGGACGAGTGGTGTTCTTGACGACTTGGACAGAACGGACAGTAGCCTTCTGATCCGCACCGACAGTTACGAAGTTGCGTTCTCCGCCCTGATTCAGATAGAACTTATCAGGATGGTATCGGCGTACCTCACCAATGTCTTCAGGTGCTGTAGGAGCCGTGACTACAGCAGCACCTCGTACGACAGGTGTCAAATACGTCACCTTAGGATTGTTGGCTGTGCGTAAATCATCGGTGCGTGCCATACGACGAATCATAAACTCTTCACCGGCTTGTTGTTGGTATCCGCCGGAGGGTAGTTGTGTGAAGCCGTCATCAAGGCCTGGGCCGACACGAATGGGCTCAACAGGTCGTTCCCCGCCACGATTCTTGGGCTCTACAAAACGACTTTGTAAGAAATCCGTTGCGATTTCAGTACCAAAGGGGACATCCATCGGTTCCTTCGTGGGTTCAAACATAGGAGTGATTTCACGTTTGGAAAACTGTGTCTTTCCCGAACCCGTATAGGAATCCAGTACTTGATTGTTGGCAGAATCAATGGAATTCTGTTTGAGTTGTCCACGGAAGAAGGGGACCATATTGGCATGTTTGAATTCACCCTGCTTATATTCAATGCCTGTGAGAGGGGATACAAAGGCAGGACGATCCGTTGCATCTTCCCAACGGTCGGGACGCATTTGTAAGAGAGACGCCGATTGGGTTGTAAATTGCGCAGGCATTTCGACCGATGAAATGGGAAAATGAAGTTCGCCACCTTGATCGGGGGACAGATAGGGTTCCCGTTTGTAAGATGTTAATGAGGGCAGAGGTTGTTGAATATCATAGATGCCACTGGCGCTGAAATTGGCGGTACGAGGCAGACCAGGAACTGTAGGAGCACCCGCGGGGGTTCGATCTGCAGCAGCGGGATTCATGCCTCGCTGAAACGTGGAGTTGTCACGACCGTTGGGAGTGCTTGTATTTTCAAAGCCTTCTACCTTGCCTTTTGGTGCAGGCGCAGACGAATCCTGGGACATAAAGTACCCTAGACCAAGCATACCGAGTAACGTTGCTGGTTCCATACTAACCTTCTACCCTAGTGTTTCATTTTCACTGTCCGTTGTAACGTAGATTGATGTATACAGTGTATACAAACATCTAAGCACGTGCCATATAATTTGTAGGTGCAAATCCCATACTAGGAGGATTCATGTTTGCCATTTGAGATCGTGGAATGATGGAGGGTTGAGCAGGAATTGTACGTACATTCGTTTCAGGAGCATTACGACTAGAGGACGCAATGGAATTGGCGTAAGGACCGGGGAAGAGCGCACCTGTGCTCAAGGAAGCAGAAGGAGTAGGAATTACGGCTGTAGGACCAATGGGCGTAGGAATGCAGGGACGATATTGATCCTTCTGTTGGAGTCGTGTCGTAATGGCCCAATCGAAGGGAACCATGGCATTTTCCTGAGGATTTTCGCAGAGCCATTCCCATCGATTCCAACCGGTGGCCCTCATGGTGCAGGGAGGATCGACAAGCCGGGAAAAGGTTTGAGGAAAGGACTCTTCCTGCATTAGTTCCGGTTGCCCTTGGTTGATCTTATCGGTAGAAGGATCATATTGGTTGCAGATAGTCTTTGTTGTAGGACGGTTCAGATTGAGCAGATCGGATTCCACATCGGTCTTAATGAACTGGCTGTTGAGACTCGCTCCCCACTTTTGTTGGCGAATGGTGGGCTCGGGTGCAAAGGAAGCAGTCGCATATTGAGGAGGTGTACCAATTTGGTAACGACCAGGGCCTGTGGTCACACGAATGTCATCGGTCGTCTTGCATCCGTCGTATTGACGCCGGGTGAACGATTGGTTCTTCAACAATTCCATTCTCTTCTGATATTCGTTTTTAGTTTTTTGAAAACTTGTTTCGGGTGGACAGAATATACGGAATCGAATATACGGCGAACGTTCCTGTAAAGAGCGATACAGCAATAGGCTGTGTAGCGAGGAAGGATGCTAAGATTGTTGATCCAGTCATCATCAAACTGTCTACAAGCAATATTTTGTAAGAACCGTATTCATTATAACGTTTAAAGAGATCGATCATCGCATTGTGACCTTCGGGAATGGGTGTCACCACAAAGAAGTGGAAAAATAGATCATGAACCAGTTGAAAGGCGACAACAATGCCTATAAATAAACCGAGATTCCATGGGAGTCCCAGATATCCGTATATTGCTTGTGACACGAGGAGTCCAAGAACCATACTCAGAACATCGGCAATGACAGCATTGAGACTAAATTCATTGTACCACTCATTGATGGGTTTTCCGAAGAAGTCTGGATTGTAACGGATCAGAAAGAGGATGACAAGTTCTACACAGATTGTACCGACCAAGATCACTACGTAGGAGAAGACGGAAGGTTTGGAAATATCAGCGAACATCTACGATATAAGATGATATTCATTTAGAATATATCGATTTAGAAGCGATTAGGATAAGCGGTTTGGACCACCAGTGTCTTAGGATTGGGTACGCCGGGATAGGTCGTAAATTGACCTACTGGAAGATGCATGGGGGAATAATCGACAGTGGTCTTTGCGCCGGTAGACTTATCCTGAAAGGTGTAAGCAGGAGGATAGTCGGGGCAGCCATTGGCTCCAAGGGGGCAAGCAGGTTGATATTGACGAGGGATGGCCTTGCTTAAGGCTCGGGTGCGCCAGGTGAGATCGGATTCCAGATCCACAAGAGATCCACGAATAATGCTGACATCATTGCCACCGACAAGGCCGAGTGCATTGCGCTGGGCTTGAGGATTTTCAAATTTGCCTGGCAGTTGAGTATAACCGAACATGCCGACGTTTTGCTCATCTTTCACGGTGGCGCCATCTGTGGACCAGATGCGATTCCAATTTATAGTCCAAGGACTTGGTACACTTTCAGTATTCATTCTGACTAGATGGAACATTTAATTTCTCAACATGATCGGTTCCATTCCCAAGGGGAAACGAAACGATGGTGCTGTTTCTGGGAATCGAATCCACGAACCTACATATTTGCGCTTTGCGCAAATATGTAGGCTGACTATCCAATCGGCTTTGCCGATTGGATAGAACCTCCTGTTTTATGCTGTTTGTGGGAATCGAATCCACGACCTCCTGTTTACAAGACAGGTGCACTACCACTGTGCAAAAACAGCGCGGGAATCAGCGTTGCTGTTTGACAACCCCTCCTCCCCAATTGGTATTTCATAACAGGTCTTTAAGTTATAGTATAAGTTGATGCATCTAACTCAAGACCGGGAGTTTGACCACGAATTGAATCACGGGTTGTTTTCTCGGAAACTAAAGAGGTTTCATAAGACCCTGTTGTAATGGATTCAGATTCTCATATCGCTTATTCAATTGTGGTCCATGAAGTACAGTGGGTAAAGCATCCGTCCAGGCATTTTTTGCGTTTTCAGAACTCAATTTGCGATTATGAATGTTCTTTGCTGTATTTTTAACTTTGTTCCATCGTGCCTGCAGATTTTTAGTTACTTCTTCTTGAAAATCTTGACCAGGTATATATGGGTTTCCTTTAGCCCATTCATTTAGTGGATTTTTTTCAGTTAATGCATAAGTTGATAATGCTGAAACACCTCCAGCAACTTTAGCTGCATTTTCGCCAATATTTTTAATTGCACTTAGCCCTTTTATCACCGTTGGAGAGGCATCAAATGTGGCTTTTGCTGCTTCTGGATTGATTAAGCCAGCAGCAAGACCAGTAGTGGCAGCAGATGCCATAGCAGATAGACCTGTCATAGCTATTTGTCCCTTCGTCAAGGGATATCGCCCTATGAAATGATCTATAAAACGCACAGACATGTCTCCAACAGCGCAAGCGCTTGATATAGAACTTGCTGCTAAGGCGCAGGTTGCAGTTATTGGTGTTGTTGGACTTGGGATTACACTCATAGCCAAACAAACTGTTGAGATTGAAGATGATACTGTTTGAATGTTGTTAAAAATATTACGTTCCGTGTAAGGAACACTCACATCATACCAAGCAGCGTCTGCTCTTCCCAAACATATTAAAAAAATACAAAAAAAAGATGTAAGAGAATTTTTAATATGCGGACTTATAGATGTATAAGATGCATTTCTTCCTTCTTTGTTTGTAGCTGCATTGCCTTTGGAAAACGCCTTCAGAGTTATCTCTTCCATACTTAACGTGTTTGCGAGTCTATATTTTTCTTCTTCGCTTTGTAAAAGTGCCCATTCTTCGTGAAATATTTTAAGCATTTTTGTAGGATTATCGGTTAATCTCATACATTTTTTCGCAATTTCTTCAAAGTCTGAATTACTATATGTGCTAAACCCTAAATCGGTAGAGTCAACAGATTCTGCTTTATGTTTAGATGCTATGCCAAATACAACATATGCAATATTTGCCATTTTGTTTAATCGTTTTAAAAAGAGTGTTGACCGACGTCTTTGTTTATTTATTTGTGTTTTAGCATTTTTACGTTTTATGTTAAAATTTTTAATATTCTTTATTGTCCCTCTAATTTTTCCAGTTCTCGGGGGAGATTTTATGTATTGCATCTCAACACCTTTATCATATAATAATGATAGATTATAATTTTCATTACAAAATCAGCAAGAATTTCTAATGGAATTGTGTCATCAAACCATGTTAGCAGTTGATGTCACGAATAAATTGACGACTGGGAATACCACCACGAATCCAACCACTGGCGGCTGCCTCGGGAACCAAATTCGTAGGATTTTGAATGTGCTTAGACAAGTGAGGAATAAGAGGTACAAACTGGTTGGAAAAGAAGGTTTCTGTTACAGTTCCGCAAGGGCGATCGACTCGACCAAATTCAGCATAGATCAAGCCGCTTTCAACATCGGGATTTCCCTTACCGCCTCCCATATAGGGAACCGTGGCGAAAGGACGGGCTTGGACGTGAAGAGGGCAACGAGAACGACCTTCGAGGGTAGGATTGGCTCGGAGAGAACTGTCGCTGTCAATTTGAGCGTTGTTGTACCCGTAGCCTTCGCGACCGAGTAATGTGGGATTAGGATATTCTACAGCAGCAGCGGCAGATTGCTTAGGGACAAGATTCGTTGTTTGATACACACCGGGACCCGTTTGGTCGCGAAACTGTTGAGCCACCTCGCAGGAATCATCCAAGGTGCGAGTGAAGGTATTGATCTGAAATTCATAAGGTGGCTTGGGGCCTCCTCGAGGAAATGGTGCTACAGACATGATTCTAGCGTGGGATCTTGTTTTTTTTTGTGAGGCAGAGCGATTGAAAAAATTGATGGTCGAAATTCTTCTTGAAGTGAGGCACACTTCTTTCCATGGCTCTTTCTACTGCTGCTTCTGCTACTTCTATCGTAAGCATTCGTGACCTTCCTTATTTCATACAAACTGATGCAGTGTATCACTCTGCAACGACAAAGGCGTCGGCAGAACGTCTCTTAACAGCCTCGACTGCGAGGATTTCAAGAGCGATTCAATATGCTTTGCAGCAGCCAGCAGCAAAGCGTGTATGGGGAATTATTGTAGAATCGGATGGGCAGCCGATGTTTGTGCTTCAAAACACGCAACATACCCTTGTTCCTCTCGTTTATCGTCGGGTTTTACGAGTGCGAGAAGAGTATTTGGATCCCAACGTGTAACAACCATTGGCTCGGGGTACGCGTCCTTGCGATTTGAGCGAGGATCTTGCGGTAAATCCTACAGATTTCCCAGCACGGAACTTGCGTTCCACATTTTTTGCTGTTTTCAAAGTGCGAAAGGGGGATTTGGTCACTTTTTTTGCGTTCCAAGGAAAAGGACTTGTTTTACAAGGAGCCATCTTACTTAAGGCGCTGAAACCTTAAGGGGCTGAAATCCAAGTCACCTGTCCGCCTTCGGTACCGGTGCGGCAGACGGCAGTGTTGCCCTCCTTGCAGGTGGGGCCTGGTACACGGAAGAGCCAGTCTTGGAACGAGCCTTGATCATTGGGAATGGAGGTGATAGGAGGAGCGACCCAGGTGCGTTGATACTGCGTGTGCTGAAAGACATCACTGGGATCGCCGTACATACGGGTTTGGAACTGATCCGATAATGTTCGCATCATCGCAGGATTGTCGACAGACATTGCAGGCGCTTTCTTGGGATTGTCTAGAATCTCATTTACGAGCACGCTCATGAAAGGATTGGCGGCTGTAGGAGACGTGCGAGTTGCTGTACCAATTACGTCTGTTACGGGTTTATCTGAGACGTCCTGCCCTCCTATGATGTTAAGGGGCTTCTCGCCGGGAGTCAACTTACGACCAATCAGTGTGGGACCCACAATGGTGTTTTCAAAGCCTTCTCTAAGTGACTTATTTTGTTTCATGCTGTAATAAAGAGCCACACTGACAATGGCCATTCCGATGGGAATCAGCAAATAGAGAGATTTGCGCATCAGGATTGCTAATAGGATTCCGAAATAAAGTCCGAAGCGTGTAAGGCTGTTGAGTGCTGTGGATGTACACGTTTGAGCGGCTTTTGAAAAAGGATAAAAGTCGTTGGCTTGTGTCATTAGAATCGAGGGCGATTCTAGCCAAAAGGGCACGCAGAGAAAGGATTCGGAACTCATCTTACATTATCGCTTCTTTTTTAGTATGAACTTTGTACTTGATTTTTTGGAGGATTCCTCTTCTTCTAGTAATTCAGCGGTGGCAGCGGCTGCTGCAGCGGTTGCTGCTGTGTTATCTACAACAAGAGTATTTGTGGTAGGTCCTTCGCTTCTTGCCTTTTTCTCTGCAGCCTTCTTTCGGAGACGTTCTTGTACTTCTCGACGACGTGCAGAGGGAGATCCTTCGGACTCGCCACTCTTGAACATTTCACCGAGGGATCCAAATAGGGAGGAAAAGGCGTCGTTGTCAGAAAATTCCTTCATCAGTTCTTCGGCTTCTCGAATGATTTCGTCACGATTGATGTCTCCTCGCGCGAACTTGGCCTGTAATTTCTTACCAATCTTTTGGGCTGCATTCATCAGTAGTTCGGGCTTCTTTGAAAACACTTCTTGAAGATAGGTGAAGACACGTGCTGGATCCTTGCTTTCCAACAGTTCGGGATTGATGCCAAAGTCTTCGGGGTTAAACTCTTTGACGAGTTCCTCGGCAATCTTCGCAATGTGGCCTTTGAACAGACGTTCGGGGATCTTGAAGTTAGGAAGAGCACCACTCAAGTCAGGCATTCCTGCGCCCATTGAACTGAGTTTCTCAAACAAGGATGCAAATCCTTCAGGTAGGGCACCGGATGCCGAAGATCCTGATAGATCTGTTCCAGCACTTGAAATCTGACTCATCATAGTCGAGAGAGAGGTCTTGAACCCTGAAAGATCCCATAGGGATTCGTCTTCCGTTGCAGCAAGCAGTAGCAAAGAACTGATGTATTTCCATAGCGCATTTTGTGTGTTTACGCTCAATTCCGCCCATAAAGCGGCAGTGAGTTTTACACCGGGCACGAGATCGATACCTGCTGTTGTAAAAATACTTGAGTTCTTTGCTGCGACATCTGTTGTGTAGGGGTGCCAAAGAGCCGTAAACTGTGCTTGGGCATCGGGCAGATCGGCTGCTATAACGAGCGCAGGTAGGAACTCAGGAAAGGTGTCCTTCAGTTCCTGAATGAATTGTGCGTATGTCGTTGAAAAAGAAACTGGCATTCTGTCAGTCTGGAAGAGATGCTTTCTCCATCAAGAACGCATGGGGTCCTTAAACTGATGAATGTTTGTATTCGTGCAGAATTACTACATATAATTCTGCATGATTAGATTAACTAAAGTCGTTTACGAGGTTTGTTGTTTCGCTTGTAGTTTTGCTTGGAGCAATGCCTGGACGTCAGCCAAATCTTCTGCGGAAATTGTGATGGGAACTCCGTTACTAGGCGTTTGTACAACATCTGGTGGCGTTTGTACAACATCTGGCGCCGTTTGTACGACATCCGCTGGCATTTGTACAACATTAGAGGGTATTTGTGCAAGGGGTCCTATGACTGATGCTAATTGAATCCCGACAGGGGAATGCTCAATTCGTTGTTGGACCTGTGTTTGAAGACCTTGAATTGTGTTTGATAATGTCTCCTTTTGCGCTTCACTAATCGGGAGTGACGCAATTGCTTGTTGCTTGTAGACATTTACATTCTGTGCAACAGCGATGGCCTGTTGTGCTTCAGGAGGCAGAACGCTTTCGGGGTTATCAATTGCGTTATTGAGTTTTGCCTTTTGTGCGTCGCTGATTGGTAGCAAGCCGGCAGCCTTTGTGATTGCTCCTTTTTGGGCTTTAATGTTGCTTATAAGCCCACTGATACTTCCTCCCTTGCGAAAGTGATTTATAGTAAAGGCCAGGGCACCAAGGCCTGCAACTCCTACAGCCACGCTGCCTAGAATGGTTGCTATGGGACTTCCCGCTGGAACAAGACCCGCCACAATCGTTGCGAGATCCGGACCCGTTCCATTCGCTGCAACAGAAGGATATGCGGTGTACATGAAAAGGGGCGTAGATGTTGCCGAAACATTGATGGGACTGGGTGTAGGATAGGCAGTTATCATAAACAGGGGCGTGGAGGTGGCGGTGAGCGTCATGGTGCTGGTGGTGGACGGGAAGGGTGTAATTAAAAACAAGGGTGTTGAGGTGGCGCTGGCGGTATTTGTTTGGCTGGACGTGGCCGTCAGAGTCATTGTGGTGCTTGCCGTCTCCGTTTGTGTAGCCGTGTCCGTTTGCGTAGCTGTTTGTGTCGTGGTGGCGGTCTGTGTGCCGGTCTTTGTAGTTGTCAACGATGAAGTCACAGTCGGCGTGGACGTGGGCGTGGGAGGAAGTGCAGAAGGGCTAACAGAGGCGGCCTCATTACCCACTGTCATATCTACACCGCAGACCTGGGGCAGATACAGGGTGGCAGAATAAGTACAGATGGGATTCTCATTTACACCGCTCATCACCATTGTAGCACCACAGGCAAGCGTCAAATGAAACTCACGGCAACAGGAGCCCGAACAGGTTGCTGGTCCGTATTTTTGATACGTGTATTGACCATTACTAGTTTCATACGTAGTAAAGGACCCGCAGTTATTTCCTGCGTTCTGGTTCTGCATACAAGATTGATACGCAACTACCGTGTAGCCAGGAGGATTGAATGTTTGCCCGTTTAATAAAGAATACAAGGATGAAGGACCGACGCCGGCTATAACATTTGCTACACAGGCAATCGCTGTCACAAATTTAAGCATTTTTCTATTTTATGCCCTTCAAAAAATATATACTTCGCTATGGGATCAAATTTCATCATGATCTGGTGCAACGAATCTTTGGTTACGCTCCTTGAGCTCGTTCTGCCAATAGAACAATGACCTTGCACCATTTCCAAATAGCCTTCTTATTTGCTTCTGTCATAGTGGACCAATGCTTTTGAAAGATTACGTAAGCAAAAGCGTAATCTTTATATTCGCCGTTTAAGATGGAGTTTGCCTTTGTAATGAGTGTAGTTTCATCTTCAGCCTTGACAGGCGCATGAAAGTCAGGATAGATATACTGCATGAAAGCAGTGTGAATGATTTTGGGATTCAACTTGCGTAAACCCTGAAGCGAGTCGAGTGCCTTCTTCAAATCAGTTTCTTCAGGATAGGATTGTGTTAGATCCTCGATGAAGTTAAGAAGTTGGTTGTTGAATGCTGATATAGGAGATGCTGTGGTCATAGGATAAGTTCTACACTAAGACCGCAAAGGAAGTTTCATTTTTTTGCGAATCACTGACGTTTGGGAGGACCCGCAACATCTCGATCACGCGCCTTGCTATAGGCTTCAAAGTCTTTGAGAAGTGCATCTTCTTTCGGAGATCGTTTCTCAGCAGGGGCTGCTGTTCCTCCTCCTGCTCCTCCACCACCGACGGGACCGGGGCCCAACAAGGACTGGAAGTTACGTTGGATCGGATCATAACCTTTTTCAGCAGAGAAGGGATCTCCAAGAAAGGAATATGCATCGGACCATTTGCCGGAAGCCATTTCAGCGCTGTGATAAGCATCCGGCCCGTCAGCGCTTGCTCCGCCAGAAGAGGCCATAGGACCTACTTCACTAGCACTCATGGGAGCGGTTCCTCTTGCTGTGTCTCCACGAGAGGTAGCACTCGGCCTTGAAGCAATGTCGG
>Ga0114967_10002482_pt1 | contig 15393 bp, 11 predicted proteins | sample M_130628_MF_Meta_FD_92639 | JGI IMG/M metagenome (GOLD analysis project Ga0114967, IMG submission 92639) | Freshwater microbial communities from Lake Montjoie, Canada to study carbon cycling - M_130628_MF_MetaG | ecosystem: Environmental > Aquatic > Freshwater > Lake | place: Lake Montjoie... | reverse complement strand
TCGGAATCCGTATTGACCAATTTTTTTGCATTGCAATTTTCGGCAACGGAGCAACCTTCGCTGGGCCTGATCGATACCGAATATGTCAACCATTTATTAGAAGGTTATGTTCTGAACTTAACCCATCTAAATAATTATTTAGAATGCCCACTTAAATTCTATTTTCAGAACCTCATTCGGGTACCCAAAGGGAAAAATGATACGCTAACTTTTGGTTCTGCAGCACATTCGGCATTGCACAAGCTATTTCTATCGCTGAAAAGCAATGACAACGAGTTTCATGGTGTGAAACGTTTTATGGATGATTTTCGCTGGTACATGCACCGCAATCGAGAGGCATTCACCGCCGAACAGTTTAAGCGACGGATGGAGTATGGGGATAAAATCCTGCCAGCGTATTATCATCAATACATCAATAGTTGGGAAAAAGCAACGTTGACCGAATATGCCATTAAAAATGTGGAAGTAGACGGAGTTCCCATCAAAGGAGTGTTGGATAAAATAGAGTTTAAGGGTAGCGATATCAATGTGGTTGATTATAAAACAGGAAGCTATGCGAAGGCGAAATCGAAGTTTAAGCGCCCCGATGAAATGGATGCACAGGGTGGCGACTACTGGCGTCAAGCAGTATTCTATAAACTATTGGTAGATCATGATCGAAGTACGACTTGGCAAGTAATTAGTACGGAATTCGATTTTTTGGAGCCAGAAGACGAACGATATGTCAAAGAAAAAATAGTGATTGCCCCGGATGATTTAGCCATTGTGAAAGCGCAAATCAAAGACACGTACACCCGAATCATGAATCATGAATTTACAAGTGGTTGTGGTAAAGCCGAATGTCACTGGTGTGCATTTGTACGTTCCAATTTCGAGCAAGTATCAGACTTGCTCGAAACAGCTGAAAGTGACTTAGAGTAGGAATTAGGCTGCTCGTATCGTGTGTACCCACAAGAGGCTGCCTTGTTGAGACAGCCTCTTGTGTAGCCAATTTTTTGGGATTAAAATGGAGGGTCTTCATCGAGGTCATCCATCTTTGACGGGCGGATGATGAAGTTGCTTTTTTTCTCAAAATCTTGAGAGGGTGATATCCCCGCGAATGGATTGGTGTTTTTGGGTGATGAACTTGAAAAATCTTCATCTAGATCGGTGAATTTTACAAACTTTCCAACAAATTTGAGGGGGACAGTTCCTGTTTCGCCATTTCGGTGTTTGGCAATGATCACTTCGCCAATGCCTACGGTTGATCGTCCTTCTTCGTCTTCGGTCAATCCGTAATATTCTGGGCGGTACAAGAATAGCACCATATCGGCATCCTGTTCAATCGATCCTGATTCACGCAAATCGGATAGCATGGGGCGTTTGCTGCCTCCCGGACGGTTTTCAACGGCACGGCTTAATTGAGATAGCGCAATAACGGGCACATTTAATTCCTTCGCAACTGATTTTAGCGCTCTTGAAATACTACCGATCTCCTGTTCTCGGTTGGTATTTTTTCCATCACCTTTGCCATGCATGAGTTGCAGGTAATCGATAATGATCATCTGGATATCATATTGTGCTTTGAGGCGTCGACATTTTGCACGGAACTCAAAAATATTCAGGGCAGGTGTATCATCTATAAATAAGGGAGCCTCTGTTAACTTGCCAATTTTAGAGTGTAGTTGTTGCCATTCCCATTCGGCTAAGTGGCCTCTACGTATTTTTTCTTGCTCTATTTCTGTTTCGCCAGATATCAAACGATTGACCAACTGGACAGACGACATCTCAAGAGAAAAAACGACCACTGGTTTATTGAATTGCACAGCGGCATTACGCGCACAACTGAGTACAAAAGCTGTTTTTCCCATTGCTGGACGGGCGGCAATAATCACTAAGTCGGAAGGCTGCCAGCCAGATGTCATTCGATCGAGTGCTGTAAACCCAGAGGCGACCCCCGTAAGTCCGTCTACGCGGTCTTTTATTTTTTCTAAATTATCCAAGGATTCCCGAATGATATCATCCATCTTTCGGGAGTCGCGGCGTAAATTATTTTGGGCGATGTCAAATAAGTTCTTTTCGGCATGGTCGAGTAGATCAAAAATATCGGTCGTATCCTCATAAGCGCTATTGCTAATTTCTGTAGAAATACGAATTAGCTCACGTTGAATGAATTTTTGTGAGATAATACGCGCGTGATATTCAATATTCGCTGCTGATGCTACCCGATTGGTTAGTTCGGTGATGTAATAAGCGCCGCCAATTGTTTCTAAATCGCCTTGTTGGCGCAGTTGAGCAATTACAGTTAAAATATCAACGGGAGAGGATTTCTGAAATAAAACCTGAATGGCTTGAAATATCTTCTGATGAGCATCTACGTAAAAAATATCTGGTTTTAGAATATCAATAACGGCCGAGAGAGCATCTTTTTCTAACATCAGCGCACCGAGTACAGCCTCCTCTAGGTCAATCGCTTGTGGTGGTAATTTGCCTAAGCCACTGGGTACTCGAGTTGTTAATTTGCCACGCTTTTCTGTTTTTGGGGTATTTTTTTGATTCAAATTTGGGTTATCGTCCGTACGCATGCCAGCAAAAATATATAAAAAATTAGTTGCATTTTTTTTAATTCTTCACACTGAAAATCTCGAAAAAACAGACCTGTTGATAGTCAGTTTATTACCCCAACAACTTATCAACAGATGAGTGTTAATAAGTTGTTGGTTTAATAGAAATTGTTGCCTATACATGGCATGGGCATTATGTTTATAACTTACTTGAGTGTGAATAATAGATGTTTAAATCCCCAATGGGTATATATTTTAATTTTATGATTGATCACGAACAGCAATTTGTTTTTTTTAAAAGGCATTTGCTTATTAGGTCCCTGAGGGCTGCTATGCATCAGGTTTATTATGGGTTTGTCAGTTTGGCTCGCGTTAGACCAGAATTATAAGTACTTTAGTCTCTGTTTAAAATTTAGATGCATGAACACAAACTCGTTTAGGCCCAAGAGTGAGTCCAATCAAATGGTATTTGGGATACGTGCCGTGATAGAAGCCATACAAGGTGGCAAAGAATTGGAGAGCTTATATATCCAACGTGGGCTTAGTGGGGCTATTTTGGGGGAATTGCGCAGTATATTGAAAGAATATGAGATTAGTTTTCAATCCGTTCCTGTTGAAAAGTTGAATCGATTAACCCTCAAAAATCATCAAGGTGTTGTTGCCTTTATTTCACCCATTATCTACCAAAAAATAGAAGATATTATACCCGTGATTTATGAGAAAGGTGAGATTCCGCTTATTTTAATATTGGACGGAATTACAGACGTCCGCAATTTGGGTGCTATTGCCCGGACTGCCGAGTGCTCGGGCGTTCATGCGATCGTGATACCTTCAAAGGGTTCGGCACAAATCAATCCCGATGCCATCAAAACGTCTGCTGGAGCCTTGTTTAAAATACCAGTTTGTAGGCATGAGAGTTTATTGAAAACTGCTAAATTTATGCAAGATTCTGGTTTGCAATTGATTGCCTGTACCGAAAAAACGAATAATTACCTGTATCAACCTGATTATACTGGCCCATCGGCTATCATCATGGGTTCTGAGGAAGATGGTATATCGTCAGATTTGATTCGTATTGCTGATCATTTAGCTAAAATACCCATACTCGGAGAAATAGAGTCGCTTAATGTATCTGTTTCGGCTGGGATTATTTTATATGAAGCTGTTCGTCAGCGAGTTCTTTAAACCGAAACAGGGTAGTGATGTGCAAACCTTATTTTCGGTTTCTTACATTAAAAAAATTCATATAAAACTCGTTCCGAATCGGTGTTTTACATCAGCAACTACTTGTTTTACATGCTGTTCCTGATCACGTGGACAAATGAGCAAAGTGTTATTATCCTCAACAACAATGTAGTCGTGCAGTCCTTGTAAGATGACCAGTTTATCTTTTGGCATTTTGACCATGCAATTGGATGAGTCATAGATCATCACTTTTTCGGAGGGGATGAGGGCATTCCCTGTAGCGTCTTTATCTGAAATATCATAGATAGAAGCCCAGGTCCCTAAATCAGACCACCCAAATTCGGAGGGCAACACATATACATTATCCGCCTTCTCCATAATCCCATAATCGATCGAAATGTTGGTACACAACGAGTATGCATTTTGTATAAATTTATGCTCCTGGGGTGTGTTGTAGCTAGCCTCACCCTCCTTGAAAATATCATGTATCTCCGGCAAATGGGTTTCAAATGCTTTCAAAATAGCTTTGGCAGACCAAATAAAAATACCTGCATTCCATAAAAAATCACCGCTTTGAACAAAGGTTTGAGCAATTTCAAGATTAGGCTTTTCGGTGAAGGTTTTCACTTTAAAAAATGCATCATCAATTTTTTTTGTGTTGTATTGGATATATCCGTAGCCTGTATCTGGCCGAGAGGGTTTAATTCCTAAGGTGATGAGGCAATCCTTTTCGGCAACCGTCTCTAATGATTGTTTAATACAGGTAAGGAAGGCATCTGTATCCAAGATCAAATGATCAGAGGGGGCTACTACAATAGTGGCATTCGTATTGATATTTCTGATTTTGCTGGAGCCATAGGCGATACATGGGGCCGTATTACGCATGATGGGTTCACATAAAATTTGCTGATCAGCTAAGTCGGGTAATTGTTGTTTTACTAAATCTGTATAGAGCTCATTCGTGACGATGAATATATTTTCTTTGGGTAGTATTTTAATAAAGCGATCGTAGGTGTGTTGAATGAGGGTTTTTCCTGTGCCTAAAATATCAATGAATTGTTTGGGTTTCGATGTGCGACTGATGGGCCAGAATCGGCTACCAACACCACCTGCCATGATGAGGACGTAAGAATTTTTCATGTATTTAGTTTGTTTTTTATCGGCCATGAAGCTGTCATGAGTTGAATTAATCATTTGGGTTTGTGAGCGGAGGCTCATGACGGTTTCATGTATTTAACTTGTTTTTGTCGGCCATGAAGCTATCACGAGCTGAGTTAATCATTCAGACTTTTTGAGTGGCAGCTCATGATGGTTTCATTTTAAAAAGTGTACGTGTTTAATGACGGAGTAACCAGCACTAAGTATTGTTAAGCATTGTTTATATAATACCCTCTTTCAATAAATCGTGAAGATGGACAATTCCCGCGTATTTACCATTCGATGAGACGATGATTTGCGTAATGTTGTTTTTACGCAAAAGTGCGAGCGCATTTACAGCTAGTTCATCTTGATCAATGTGTTTTGGAGATGCTCCCATAATATCAGAAGCTTTTAGTCCCTCGATAGTCGCGTGTTTTTCAAGCATCCGACGGATGTCGCCGTCGGTAATGATACCAACAACGATTTCACGCTCCACAACGGCAACAGCACCAAGTCTGTTTTTGGTAATTTCAATCAGAACATCCCTGATAGGTGCCTGGGGTAATACCTGAGGCCTTTCATTGTGGGTGGACAGGTCGCCCACTTTTAGATACAGACGTTTTCCTAACGATCCTCCAGGGTGATACCTTGCAAAATCGACACTAGTAAATTCTCTGCTTTCTAGCAAACATACTGCCAAGGCATCGCCTATGGCCAGCTGTGCCGTCGTGCTACTTGTTGGGGCTAAATTATGAGGGCAGGCTTCTGTTTCAACAGTCGTATTTAAAATAAAATCGGCTTGTTTGGCTAAGAATGAATCCACATCGCCTACCATTCCGATTAAGGTATTGCCAGCTTGTTTTAACAAAGGAATAAGCACTTTTATTTCGGGGGTATTGCCACTTTTAGAAATACAAATGACTACGTCGTTGTTTTGTATCATTCCTAAATCGCCATGTATCGCATCAGCAGCATGCATAAAGACAGCTGGAGTGCCAGTAGAATTAAATGTGGCAACTATTTTTTGGGCAATAATGGCACTTTTGCCAATTCCGGTGATCACAACCCTCCCCGAAAGTGATAAAATTAGAAGAATAATTCGCGGGAATGTGTTGTCGATTTGTTTGCAAAGATTCAAAATCCCTTCTGCTTCCACATGAAGCGTCCTTTTTGCAATCTCATAAATTTCTGAATCGGTTTTCAAAAAAGAAATGTTTTTTATAAGTTTATAATCACGCCAAAAATACGTTATTTTGGAACTATGTACTGAGTTTTTTCTCAATATTTTCCCGACTACAAATGGAAATTAATAAAGCATTATTCGATAATCTGCAAAATTTTTTTGGTTTCGATAACTTCAAAGGTGATCAAGAGGCGATTATAACAAACATTCTTCAGAAGAAAGATACCTTTGTTATAATGCCCACTGGAGGTGGTAAATCCATCTGCTACCAGCTGCCTGCGCTGATGAGCGAGGGTACCGCCATTGTTATCTCACCTTTAATTGCCCTGATGAAAAATCAGGTAGACCAATTAAGGGCTTTTGGAGGAACCGATAGTATTGCTCATTTTTTAAACTCGTCGTTGAACAAGGCCGATACATTGAAGGTAAAGCAGGATGTATCCGATGGCGAGACGAAGCTACTATATGTAGCGCCCGAATCGTTAAGTAAGCAGGAAAATATTGATTTTTTGCGGGGACTTACAGTTTCATTTGTTGCCATCGATGAAGCACATTGTATATCCGAATGGGGACATGACTTCAGGCCTGAGTATCGTAAAATTCGTCAAATTATCAATAACATAGGGGAAAATATCCCAATCATTGCTTTAACGGCAACGGCAACGCCAAAGGTACAGCAGGATATTCAAAAGAATCTTCAAATGAATAATGCGGTATTATTCAAATCTTCTTTTAACAGGTCTAATTTATATTACGAGGTTCGTGCCAAGCGCAATGTGTTGAAGGAAATTGTACGTTATGCAAAGAAACATGCTGGTAAGTCGGGTATCGTATATTGCTTAAGCCGGAAAAAAGTGGATGAGGTTGCTGAAGCTTTGCGATTAAATGGGATAAAGGCATTGCCCTACCATGCAGGCTTAGATTCGAAAATACGTGCAGAGACCCAAGATAGTTTCTTGATGGAAAACGTGGATGTCATTGTGGCTACCATTGCTTTTGGAATGGGTATTGATAAACCCGATGTTCGTTACGTGATTCATCATGATATACCCAAAAGTATGGAGGGATATTATCAGGAAACGGGTCGAGCAGGCCGTGATGGTGGAGAAGGGAGCTGTTTAGCCTTTTATTCCGAAAAAGATATCGATAAACTTGCGAAATTTATGAAGGATAAGCCCGTTTCAGAACGTGAAATTGGGACCCAAATATTGAAAGAGGTTATTGATTATTCAGAGTCTGCCGTTTGCCGACGCAAGCAAATTTTGCACTATTTCGGCGAAAATTTCAACGAAATGGGCTGTAACAGCATGTGTGATAATTGTCGTCATCCGAAAAAATATTTTGATGCAACCCAGCCACTTTTGCAAGCGCTCAAGTTTATTCAGGATTGTGGCGAAAAATTTAATGATACCTACATCATTAATTTGATGATGGGTGTAGACAATACCCAAATATCATTGCATGAACATGATAAATTACCTGTTTTTGGCTCTGGAGCAGAACAAGGTGAATTGCTTTGGAAATCGTTGATGCGTCAAGCTGTTTTAAATAATTATGTTCAAAAAGATATTGACAGCTATGGTTTATTAAAGCTTACAAAGTTGGGTACGGCATTCATTAGCAACCCGACTACTATTAAGTTTATGATGAATAACAGCATGGAGGCTTTAGAAGATGAGAATGAAGACTCCCATCAGCAAGGTAGTTCGATGGATACAGAACTATTAAAAAAGCTAAAAGACCTTCGTGAGAAGATTAGCAAAAAAAATAAGCTTCCGCCATATGTTATTTTTCAAGAACAATCTCTTGAAGAAATGTGCATTCACTATCCTATTTCTGTTGCTGAACTGAAGCAAATTCAAGGTGTAGGTTCGGGTAAGGCTATGAAATTTGGCCCCCCTTTTATCGAACTAATCAAGAGCCATGTCGAGGAAAATGATATTGATCGCCCGGTTGATTTTGTTATCAAAAGTGCTGCTAATAAATCGGCATTTAAAATATCGATTATTCAAAATATTGATCGTCAACTTACTCTTGGAGACATTGCCGCTTCTAAAGGATTAACGTACGAGGAAATTTTAAAAGAAGTGGAAAGTATTGTAGGCTCGGGAACTAAGCTAAACCTGAATTATTATATCGACGATATCATCGATGAGGACAGGCAGGATGAGATATTCGATTATTTTAGAACTTCGGAAGTAGATTCTGTCGATTTAGCTCTATCGGAGCTTGGAAAAGAGGATTATACGCGTGAAGAAATTCAACTGATGCGAATTAAGTTTTTATCTGAATTCGGAAACTAATGACGCCACGTATTCCTCAATTAAAGTTTACCGACACCTCCAATTTTTTTCTTCTAGCAGGGCCTTGTGTTATTGAAGGGGAGGATATTGCCCTGCGTATCGCCGAGCGAATCGTTTCTATAACAGACAAATTACAAATACCCTATGTTTTTAAAGGGTCGTTTAAAAAGGCAAATCGATCGCGAGGTGATTCTTTTGCTGGTATTGGTGACGAAAAGGCTTTAAAAATACTAGCAAAAGTAGGTAAGACATTTGGCATACCAACTGTCACAGATATTCATGAAAGTCATGAAGCTGCAATGGCCGCAGCATTTGTAGACGTGTTGCAAATACCCGCCTTTTTATGTCGTCAAACGGAACTTTTGGTTGCTGCCGCCAATACAGGAAAAGTGGTTAATATTAAAAAAGGACAGTTTCTTTCGGCCAGTGCTATGAAATTTGCGGTGGATAAAGTGTTGGATGCAGGTAGTCCGAATGTAATCTTAACCGATCGAGGAAACATGTTTGGCTATCAAGATATTGTGGTAGACTATCGAGGCATACCTGAGATGAAATCCTTTGGTGTTCCTGTTGTGATGGATTGCACACATTCCTTACAGCAACCCAACCAAGTTAGTGGGGTAACGGGTGGCAAACCAGCACTGATAGAAACGATTGCGAAGGCTGCCATTGCAGTTGGTGCTGATGGTTTATTTATTGAAACCCACCCAGATCCAGCAAATGCAAAATCGGATGGGGCCAATATGCTACAAATCGATCTTTTGGAGGATTTGTTGGTTAAACTCATACGAATAAGAGAAGCGATACAGTAGGGGCATAAAATCTTCTGCCCGTGACAAATTATTTATGTCAAAGTCAAATGCGGGTTGTAAGGTTTTAAATCAGTGCCATAAAAAATCACCTAAATAAAGGGCAGAAAGTTTTTTGCTCCTACACCATCAAAACAAAATCAGTTTGAACGTAAATACACTAAATTGACCTTTCACGATTTTAATTTCGCCCCCACCTTGTTCGAGGGTTTGGAAAGTATGGGTTATCGTAACCCAACTGCTATTCAGGAACAAACCATACCGCTTATTATCAATCGTAAGGACATCATAGCCTGCGCTCAAACTGGAACGGGTAAAACAGCCGCCTACTTATTGCCGATTTTACATCATATCAGTCAAACGGATAGAACATATACGCAGGCCTTAATCTTGTCACCGACTCGGGAGCTTGCACAGCAAATCGATCAACAGGTTGAGGGCTTAGCTTATTTTACAGGAATTAGTTCCATTGCTGTTTATGGTGGTGGTGATGGGGCTATTTATGAACAGCAACGTAGGGCCATGATGGACGGGGTGGATATTGTTATTGCGACTCCTGGTAGGTTGATTGCTCATTTAATGTCGGGTGTGATTAAACTAGATCATTTGACACATCTGGTGTTAGATGAAGCCGATCGGATGCTGGATATGGGGTTCTATGAAGATATTATGCGCATAATTAGCTATTTGCCCATTGTGCGTCAAACACTATTATTCTCGGCCACGATGCCTCCCAAGATTAGGACTTTGGCTAATACCATCTTAAAAAATCCTGAAACTGTTAATATTGCCATTTCAAAACCTGCTAGTGGTGTTTTGCAACAAGTATACATGACTCACGATCACCAAAAAGTGAAATTGATTAGTCGGCTACTGGGTGGTGGGCAGTACGCGAGTGCGATCATTTTTGCATCCCGTAAGGAGACGGTCAAAGAGCTCAACAGAACGCTAAAACGAGAAGGAATTAAATCAGAGGCTTTCCATTCGGATTTGGAGCAGGAGCAACGTGAAACGATATTGCGTGCTTTTAAAAACAAATTATTGCCAGTACTCATTGGAACCGATGTGTTGAGTAGGGGTATTGATGTTGAAGGAGTAAGTTTGGTTATTAATTTTGATGCCCCGCCTGATCCAGAAGATTATGTTCATCGTGTAGGTAGAACAGCTCGCGCAGAAAGTACAGGAACGGCTATCACCTTTGTCAATGAGCGGGATCAACGTAAGTTTTATTCTATTGAAAATTTGATTGGGATGGAAATTATTCGTGTTCCCTTGCCCGAAGAATTAGGAGAGGCACCGGTTTACGAACCACAGCTAAAACCCAAAAAGGCATTTGTGAAGAAAAAAGTTTGGCGAAAAAAGCAATAGTTCAATACCTTCAATCATTACATACAAAAAATATACTAAAATTGTGGTGAATAAATTTTAATAGCACATTCTACCTTCGTATCTGATAGATTATAATCACAGCCTATGAAATCAATATTAAAAGCCATTTTTACATTCATTGTAGCGTTATTACTACTCCTTTTGTTGAATACAAAATTAGGTAGTATTCCTCCGCTTGCTAAGTTTTTAGATCCATTTCATGGATTTTGGAAAAACGCAGAGTGTAAAAAGAAACCCAGAACAGAAACCTTAACGCTAGATGAGTTGAAGGGTAGGGTGGAAATTCAGTTTGATGAGCAAATGATTCCTCATATTTTTGCCGAAAATAACTACGATCTGTACTATGCTCAGGGATACATCACAGCCAAAGATCGCTTATGGCAGCTCGATTTTCAAACTCGTTTTGCTGCTGGTCGTTTGTCGGAAGTGATTGGCGCAAAGGCGATTGATATTGATACTTACCAGCGTAGAATGGGCATGGTTTATGGGGCTGAGAATACCATTTTAGAGATGGAAAAAGATCCAGAAATTAAAGAGATTATGGGTGCCTACACGGCAGGTATCAATGCATATATTCACTCCTTAAAACCAGCCGATTACCCAATCGAATTTAAAATTTTAGACTATCAGCCTGAAGATTGGAAGCCTCTTAATTCAGCCTTGTTGCTTAAATTAATGTCGGCAGTATTGACGGGTGGCTCTACTCAGTTTTACATGAGCAACATTTTGAGTAAATATGGCCCTGATGTTGTTAAGGATCTTTTCCCAGATTATCCATTCGGAGAAGATCCCATCATTCCGGAAGGTACCCAATGGAATTTTAAACCAATCGAAATCCCTAAACAGCCCACTGCCTTACCAGAAAATACAGTTTGCAATCAAACTACTAAGCAAATGGAGGAGGGGATTGGAAGTAACAACTGGGCATTAGCGGGTGCAAAAACAAGCAGTGGATATCCGATGTTAGCGAATGACCCACATTTGGATCTTACCCTGCCTTCTATATGGTATCAAATTCAAATGGCATCGAATGATATGAATGCGTATGGCGTATCAATACCAGGTGCACCAGGTATCGTGATTGGATTTAATGCAAATGTAGCTTGGGGAGTTACGAATGTGGATGCCAATGTGATGGACTGGTATCGTATCAAGTTTAAGGATCATTCCCAGCAAGAATATTGGTATGATAATAAATGGAATTCGGTTAAATCCCGTATTGAAACCATTGCAGTACGTGGAGGGAAAACCATAGTGGACACCATTTATTATACGCATCATGGGCCAATTGTTTATTTAAATAATCAAAAGCCGAAAGGTCTTTCAACATGTGACAATATTCCAGTTGGGCATGCATTACGCTGGATTGCCCATGATCCCTCTAATGATATACGAACGTTTTACATGCTCAATCGTGCCAAAAACTACACAGATTATCGCGAAGCATTAGTTAATTACACAGCCCCTGCACAGAATTTTATCTTTGCCAGTGTCGATAATGATATCGCCATTACATCCAGCGGGTATTTTCCGCTAAAATGGGATAATCAAGGCAAATTTTTATTAGATGGTAGTGACCCTGCAAACGATTGGCATGGACGTATTCCTGTCGATCAAAACCCGACGGTAAAAAATCCATCTCGAAATTTTGTAAGTTCTGCCAATCAACGCCCAACCGATGCCACGTATCCCTATTATCTCAATTGGGAATTTGCTAATTATGAGCGTGCGCATCGAATCAATCAACGATTGTCAGTAATGACGCGGGCCAGTGTCGACAGTTTGCGTAGTTTGCAAAATGACAACTATAGTGTTTTAGCAGAAGATATTTTACCAATTTTGCTCAGTGCCATTGATATAAAAAGCTTAAATGCTACGGAGAGCAAAGGGTTCGAAATGCTTCGTAAATGGGACAAATGCTTTCATGCAGATGCGATTGCTGCAAGCATATTTGAACTATGGCAAAAGGATATCAGTGCGAAAACCTGGGCCGATCAGTTTGATGTTAAGAATGTACCCATGCGCTATCCATCGAGAGATAAATTAGTTGAGCTGATTGTAAAAGAACCCAATTCTAACTGGTTTGATGATAACCGAACACCACAAAAAGAAACACGAGATGATATTATTCGCGCTGCTTATAAATTTGCTGTTGATAGTTTGCAACGGAAATATGGCGCAATAAGCGGCGATTGGAAATGGGGAAATGTAAAACATACGCATGTTCCTCATCTGGCACAAATAGCTGGTTTTGGATCTAAATTTTTGAATAATGGAGGTTCAAAAACTTCAGTGAATGCAACTAGTGAAAGGAATGGCCCCTCTTGGCGCATGATTGTTGCTTTGGGTAAATCGGTCAAAGCATACGGCGTTTTTCCAGGTGGTGAATCGGGTAACCCCGGAAGTTTTTATTACGATGATATGGTGGATAGCTGGAGCAGTGGTAAACTAAATGAGCTGGTGTATCTACAATCAAAAGATGAAAAATCTGAACGAATCATTTCTAAATGGGAGCTGAGTAAAAAATAGCATTTGGATTAGATGTTGAGATGATTGGATTGTACATTTATCTGCCCAGCGATATGCTTAAACGAATAGTACCATGTAATTTTTAATTTAAAACGAGCATCATGTTATTTCTTCTAATCATTATTACCTGTTTGATTTTACAGTTTTTCCTTCCTTGGTGGATTGTTGGAGCTGTTGCATTTTTGTTTGCTTCTTGGGTCGCAAAAAGTGCTATTCAAGCTTTTGGCTCCAGCTTTTTGGCTCTGTTTATCTTGTGGGTGGCGATGGGTTTGGTTCATTCCATTCCAAATGATCATTTACTTGCCAATCGTGTGGGGCAAATGCTTATGTTGCCGGAACAAGGCTTTAACTGGGCTATTGTGCTTCTGATCACTGGAGTGATTGGTGGTTTGGCTGCCGGATTTTCTGCTTTGGCCGGATTTTATTGTCGGCAAGTGTTTAGTAAACAAGGTTAGTCGGGTATTTGGAGGTTGATTTATGGAAAAGATCCATATAGATTCCGTTTTTTCTATTCGAAATGGACAAGAGTTTGAGCAAATGGCATTGGAGATATTCCAGTTTCAAGTTCGGAACTGTCAGATTTATGCTGATTTTGTAAAGTACTTGAATCTTGATTCGGCTCAAATTTCCAATGTTAAAGAAATACCTTTTCTGCCAATTGAATTTTTCAAGAATCATTCCATTGTATCGAAGCACGTTGAGCCTGAACTAGTTTTCAGCAGCTCGGGTACTACAGGGCTGGCCCAAAGTAAACATCTCGTGACCGATTTATGGGTTTATGAGAGGAGTTTTAGAGACTCTTTTGAATTAGCGTATGGCAAAATTCAAGATTTTGCCACGATTGCCCTCCTTCCATCCTATTTGGAACGAAAAGGTTCGTCGTTGATCTATATGGTTGATGCATTCATCCGCGAAAGCAAATACAAACAAAGTGGCTATTTTTTATATAATCATGCTGAGTTATATCAAACATTAAAAGATTTACAAAAACATCAAATTCCCACATTGCTTATTGGTGTGACGTATGCACTACTCGATTTGGTAGAAAAGTACACGTTGGAATTTCCTGAGCTGATTGTGATGGAAACGGGCGGGATGAAAGGTAAGCGGAAAGAGATTGTTCGTGAAGAATTACATCAAACCTTGTGTGAAGGTTTTGGCGTTAAAACTATTCATTCGGAATATGGGATGACGGAATTACTTTCGCAAGCATATGCTAAAGAATTGGGGTTGTTTCATTGTCCACCTTGGATGCGCGTTTACATACGGGATACGAATGATCCATTTAACGTGCTGGCTGAAGGGCAGACAGGGGGTATTAATGTGGTTGATCTAGCGAATATGTACTCCTGCTCATTTATTGCTACACAGGATTTGGGTAAAGCACATGTTGATGGCAGTTTCGAGGTGTTGGGACGTTTTGATAATAGTGATATTAGAGGGTGTAACTTATTGGTTCAGCAATAATGTTGGAGTTTATAAGCATTAAAAAACAAGCTTATGTTGAAGATAAGAGTGAATAACAGCTATTCGTTTGAAACTGAAAAACGGGGTGACATTGTGTGTGTAAACTCAGCGCGAATGGTTGTTGATACGTGTCAAATTGATGCGGATACGTTTCATTTGTTACATAAGTATAAGTCCTATCGAGTAAAAATTATTGAAATAAATAGAGCGGATAAGACGTGTATTATCAAAGTAAATGCGAATAAATATAGTTTAACTATTGAAGATCAATTTGACATCCTGTTACACGAACTTGGTTTCGATAATTTAAATCCGCTAAAGGTTGCAGATCTAAAAGCACCCATGCCAGGTTTAGTTTTAAAAATTTTCTGCATGGAAGGAGCACAGGTGAAAAAGGGGGATAATTTATTGGTATTGGAGGCCATGAAAATGGAAAATAGCATCAAAGCACCTGCCGACTTGAAAATTAAATCGCTAAAGGTGAAGCCAAATGATACCGTTGAAAAGAATCAAGTGATGATTGTGTTTGAGTAGATATTCCTCACTTCGACTTTTTAAAAGGCTATTTTTTTCCAATATGTCGTCTTTTTACCTATCCTTATTCTTATCCAATACCTCAAAAACTTGTACGAGTCTGTTGCCTTTATCATCCACCAAAGTAAGCCTGTGCTTGCCTGCTGGTGGGTTGAGGGCTAATTGGTGAAAGTCAGATGTCCTGCCAACAAACTCACTAGTCGGTCCTCAAAAAGTGATTTTTAATTTTTGGGGATAAAAAAAAGTGCAGGCAGAAAAGAATAAGTCTTGAAAAAAATGGAATAAAAAGGCCATCTTCCTTTTGAAGATGT
>Ga0114967_10002481_pt1 | contig 15394 bp, 16 predicted proteins | sample M_130628_MF_Meta_FD_92639 | JGI IMG/M metagenome (GOLD analysis project Ga0114967, IMG submission 92639) | Freshwater microbial communities from Lake Montjoie, Canada to study carbon cycling - M_130628_MF_MetaG | ecosystem: Environmental > Aquatic > Freshwater > Lake | place: Lake Montjoie... | reverse complement strand
TTCCTCCTGCTGAAGATGAAGTATTAAATTCTAGAGCACAAACCATTGCCACTCGAAAAATGAGGGAGAATGGTGATAGAATATTGGAAATACAAGCTCAACTAGGTAGTCTTCCACGATATTTTCAATCCGTGAAAGATGAATGGGGACTTCGTCTTGGTCAAGCCCTTGCTCGAGCGGATAGACTAGCAGCTAATCCCGTTCAGCGTAGTACTTTTAAATTAAGAATACGTAGAGAATTTGATGCTGAACTTGCCCAACTAGAAACTGAAAGAAATGATGCGGAGTTTGCTTTGCGTGTTGATTTAAGTGACCTTGAAGCAGAGAACCTTGCTCTTGCTCAATCACTTTCAGATAGTGCTTCTAAAATAAGTGCTTACCAAAGTGAAGTAAGTGCTGTACGTGATGAAAATGCTCGTCGTCGTAAAATATATCAAGACCAAATAAGAACTCTCAATACTGGTATTAACTTTACACCCATGCTTCCTGATGAAACAGCAGATGAATACAAGGAACGCCTTAAGGACATTGGTGACTCTACTTCTAACGGCACGGCGGTTGAAGCTGCAGCCTCCCTACTTTATACGGACAGGTTGCGTGAAAAAATGGCTGAAATTACACGTGATGACGTTCTCATTGCTGATTTTATTCGTAGATTGACTACTGATGAACGTTACTCGTTAGTTAAGATTTTTGAGACTTTCAAAAAGAAAGTGCTCGAGATATTTGGCGTAAATAATCAATACATGTCAGCGAATGATTTGACTAACATTGCTGAAGAACTTGCCGACATTGTTGCGATTCAGGCTATTGCTGAACCCGTTGAATTTAAGGAGGAAGATGAACGTGAAGTCTTACCCTTGAAAGCTTTTGTTGTTGAAGAAGGTACTGACCCTGAAGTATCTCGTCGTTCTAGTCCTTTCCTTATACAACCTGATTTGAGTGGATTTGACTATCCTCCATTTGTAATCCGTGAGACGACAGGTCGCAAACTTTCAGACTCTCGAGCACAAGCAATCATGGAAGTTGCAAATAGGGGTGGAGAAGGTAAAAAATTTGTATCTCAAAATGCTTCTCTTAATCTTTTTTATCGTGAAGAAATCGAACGTGCTCAAGACTATTTCAGAAAACGAGAAAAAGCAAAGGCAAAATTTTTAAAAGGAGTAAGTCCTTCTTCTTCATCACCTGCTTTATCTCCTCGGTCTTCTAGAATTATTGATTTAGGAGAACCACGTCCTCCTGATGAACCAACTTTACCTGAACTTCAAGTAGCTATACAGGCAGTCGCTTCTGAATTAGCTGATGAAGACCAACGGGATAGACTCTTGAATTCTCTTACGAACCCAGCTACGGGAGCATCACGTTCTAAAGAAGACCTTGTTAAATTATTAAGGACGGCTGGACTTTTGGACATTGTATTATCAAAAGTCACTCGAGTTGGAAGAGGTTTAAGAGGTCGTAGTATTTCTGACAAGTATCCTAAAATTCAACCCTTTGGTCTTATTGAAGTGTCTCCTCACAAACTCTTTTACGAAAACATTCTTAAGATTACTCGCAAGGGAAAACACCTTACAGGATTCCCTAATGTTAAAGTGTCCAATGAATTTGTTAGTTTCATCTTCAAAGTACTCGATGGAGAACAGCCAACACTTCGTGATGTGAATAAGTTATCCGTAGGTGAAAAACAACTCTTTGATTCCGTTGTATTCACTGCAGGATTACAAAAAAAAGTAGAATCAACAGGTAGTGGTGTGAAACAAAAGCTCAAGGATAGAATGGCACTCATTGAAGGTGAAATTGAAGCGGGGAATACAAATGAAGAACTCATTAAAGAAGCTCGACAGATACTACAGCATCTAGCGAGAATGAAAATCATTGGTCATCGTGCAGCATCAGGACATTTGAAAATGTTGATTAATGCCCAGCGAGGATAAGTTTGTAACGTTGTACATGTTCAGCAGAGTACCTTAAATATAAACCGAGACGAAAGTAGTCCCTAAACACCAACTCCATGTAGTTTTTGTATTTTATTTATTAATACCTTTTCCTTAAGTTTCGTAAGAATCTTATCGGGAGTCATTCCAAGTTTAGCGTACGCCTCCAATTCAGCTTTAGGCGTATCCGTAATCTTCCTGTAGTACTTGATGTTCCCTTCAGTACGAAACTTTTCCGCATTGCTTTGATAATATTCTTTAAAGTCAAAGGGTTTCTTTGGAGCATCAGTATTCTTGGGAGGTCGCCCACGGGTTCGTTTCTCAACTTCAGCCATTTCTATATAATATAGTGAGAAAATCTTTAGGTCAATTTTATTTCTAAATAATTCTTTTTTAAAAAACTTAAGGAATTATTTAGGAAAAGTGTTTTCAAAAAAATTGATAAACAAAATAACTTAAAGTTTTTTTCTCAAGTAAAGGTATAGATGGCCAACAGAACCTTTGTAGAGAACGTTGATTTGCGCAACCTCTATTGGCTTAACACACAACTCACACCTGAATTGGTCACCATTTACGCTGACCCCGATGAATTTCATTACTACACCAATGTCAAACGAGCCTTACAATCCTTTGTGAAGCATCACGGCTCCGTCCAACGAAAATACAAACCTAGTGAATTCGACAAAAAGGACATGTTCCGATTGTACAGCGATGGTATCCAACGCTTACCCGCCGTGTTTTCTTCTTTTCTGATGCCCCATCATTCCGATATCGACATGGTCAATTGTCACCCCATCATCATGATGAACCTTTGCCAACGACACAACATTGACAGCACCTATTTGACGGACTATTGTCAAAACAGGAAACAACTCATTCAAGAGGGGAAAATTACCAAAACGCAATTCAATACACTCATGAACAAGGGGTCTCTTTCCAAGGGTCTTACTCCTTTTGGACAACGTTGTGATGCTGAAATGAAACTCATTCAAAAAGAGCTTGTGCAACATTACCCCGAGATTTTTGAGATTGCTCAAGAGAACAACAAGCGTAATCCTTACGGCTCCTTCATGTCTTATCTAGGACAATCCTTTGAACGCAAAATCATTGATGTCGTAGTTGCCGAATGTCCTTACAAAGTATCAACCCTCATGTTCGACGGATTCCTTGTTGAAGGTGAAGTGTCTGAATCGTACATTGCTTCTCTTTCTACCCTTATCAAAGAAAAGCTTGACTTGAACGTTCAATTTATTTCAAAACCTCGTCCTCAAGGACTTGTCGTTCCCGAAGACTATCAATTTGATAATCCTGATATCCAGTACGCTACGCTTAAGAAAAAGCATGAAGAACAAGGACTTTGTTACATTGAAAGTACTTCTTCTTACGCATTGAAGATTGCTGGAAAAATCATGTTTAAAACACGTGAAGAGTTATCTCGTCATTTTGAGCGTGAATTTGTAGGAGCTGAACCCTTCTTTCCAAGATGGGTGAAAGACCCTACTGCCCAAGTCTTTACTGATGTAGGTGTCTATCCTCACGATGTGAAATGTCCCGATGGTGTGCTTAATCTTTGGACTGGATTTGCTGCTGCGAAACTTAATACTGAACTTGTCGATGTAGAGCCATTCCTTACCCACGTGAGATACATGGCGAATCATGACGAAGCCGTTTATAAATTTCTTATTCAATGGATAGCAAACCTATTTAAGTATCCCTCGACACCTTCTGTGTTTGTAGCTTTATCAAGTGATGAAGGAACGGGTAAATCAGCCCTTACACAGCTCATTACTTATCTTGTAGGAGCCGATAAATCCATGGAAATTGATAATCCTAAAGACCAACTCTTTGGAACATTCAATGGTCACCTTGCCGATAAAGTATTCTTTAACATCAATGAGGTAGCACGAGGTGACATGCACCAATTCTACGAACGTTTGAAAACAGCGATTAATTCACCTACCTGTGATGTTCATTGTAAAGGACAGAAACCCTACACCATCAGCAATACAAGACACTATTTGGCTACGACCAACAATAGTCATGCGTTTGTTGTGCGAGAAGGTAATCGTCGATACATGCTTGCAGAAACGAGCAAGGAATTGATTGGAAACCAAAAGTACTTTGAACAATTCTATAATTGGATTGAAAAGCCATCTTCTCAATGCTCTGTCTATAAATTCTTAATGGACGTACCTTGTCCTCGACGATTTGTAAGTGCGGACATTCCCGTTACCAATTTAATGAAAGATGCGTACGAATTGAACAAAGACCCCATGGAAGACTTTATCTTAAGCTTTACCAATGGTTGTAACGCTGATGAAATGTATCAGGAATATCGAGGATTCATGCGAACTCGTGGGTACGATGCGGTACTTGCTCACAATGGATTCTTCTTAAAATTTGCCAAGTACAAGGATAAGTACGGAATCGGTGTCAAACGAACAGATAAGATAGTAGATGGGCAACGGAAAACGGAAAGGAGATACCATCGAGAATGTCTGTTAGCGAATGTCACACCGACCCACCATGCCTCCACCAACCTTACAATTGAGGTCGGTGGGACTATTTTAATAGAAGAGTAGTGAGTTACAGCACCATCTCTCGTCTTACTTTATATATATTTATATAAAATAAGTATAGTCCCACCGCCCCACCGACCTAATATACAGATTCGCTGGGCTAAGCCATTTTATTTTCGCCAACCAAAACGAAATAATATATTATATATAGCCTGAAGCCCAAAAACCCGAAGGTGTGGGTAGTGGGCGGTGGGGACTCAAAGTTCATGTTATCCTTAAAAGATAACACGAATTTCTAAAAAATAAAGTTTCAAAATGTAGTTGTTTTAGCATGTTTTACTTAAAAGGCTATCTTTAAAGGAGTCACTCGTCGAGGACGAACACCTGGATTCACATTGACCATGGCTTCACGCTGAGCCATTTCCTCTTCGGTAACTCTCTTTTGCGCACCTCTACCTACTTGTAGCTTACGGAGTTGCTTCTCCTCTTTCTTCATCATTCTTGCAAATTTAGGGTGTCCGTACTGGTGCTTGAGCGAAAGGCCGTATCCTGTCAAACGGGAAGAAAGAAGAACCATTATATACTCTACCTATATTTTATTTTTAGGTTTTTTTCGGTCGAATCATTAAAGTGATTGCTACATTTGGGTCTATCGAATAAATTTGGTTAAAATTCTGGTCTGTGATGGTAAAGGTCAATGAAGAGTACGTTCCTGATTTCATTTTCACCCATTTCTCAAAAGAAGGGTCGTAAATAATGTTTGTACCAAAAGATGTATTGATGGCACACCCGTCCATGATATCGCTCGGCATGGACACGTTATTATCGACTAAAGAACAACGAAAGACCAATGAATTGACAGCAGAACCAACAGGTGTCTGTGTGCTTAAGAAGTTTTGAGAAGCACCTGTCGCTACTGCTGGTAAAGTAGTCGCATCAGCAAATCCAATAACATCTCCAAGAGTTCCCGTCACAAACTGAGTCCCTGTCGTAGCAGCAGGAAGAGCAGGCGCACCAGCAGGTTGAGTATATCCTAAAGTCGCCATGTCTGCAGCATTTGGAATGGTCGCACAAATGATTTGAACCTTGTAAAAGGTCGATGAGTACGATATAAAAAACGGATAGACGTACGAACCACCAGAAGTAAGCAAGTAGAACTTGTTGGTAATACACGTCTGTTGAATTATATTCTGTAAATCATTTACGCTATAATACCCGTCACTTAAGGTCACCGCAATGGTAGAAGTAGTTGCTCCTGTAGGAAAGATAAGACTAAAGGTATTGTTTCCGTAAGCAGCACTGATGTTGTACCAAGCGTACGGAATGGTTGATTGAGAGATACAAATTTCGCAGTCGTCTGTCCTAAAGTTTCCCCCGATGAATGAATATCGATACGACGTGTTAAATGACCCTGCGACGACATTGGTACTATTGAGACACAACGTAAAGGACATTATATAATGTATAACTATTTTAATTTTATTTATTATTCTATAATATAATGACGACTGGACTTCCTCCAACCCAAGATTTCACAGGTCTCTTTTATAATCCAGAGTTTTGGACAAGCGGAACAACGTCACTCACGCAAGATACTGCAAATACTTTATATTTAAGAAAAACTACACCTGATACGGCTACAGCGTTAGAAACCTTTTCAGCTGGTGTATCGACACAATCACAGACAGCACCAAATCTTGCTACGGACGTGTTACTTTACCAAAGTCAAACCGCAGGAACAATCAAACTTGGTCCAGCAGCAAGAAGCGTTCATTTGTCTAACATTGATTGTCAAGGGAGTGCGATTAACAACGCATCTACTCCATTAACAGGAGCAATCACAATTGGAGCAAGTCAAACCAGTGGAACAATTTCAATTGGAGCTGGTGGGTCACGAACTAACGCTGGTTCAATAACGATTGGTGCAGCATTGTGTAGTATCAATTTGGGGGGATATCTAACGCCCACTTACACGACCATGCCTTCTGTGAATACGCAGATAGGGTACAAACTATCGACTAGTCTTACAAATACGAGTGTAGGTACGGCTGTTACCGCTATATCAGGGACATTTCCTACAATTCCAGCAGGAGTGTGGTTAATTCAGGGATACGCTTCATTGCCAGTAGCAGCAGGTACAGGTTGTCATTTGACAATTAACAATGGTACAACAATCAATACAGGAGCAGTGAGTAGTGCGACTACTAACGCAGTCAATGCTTCGTACGTTTCTGTATCTGTTGTTCAAGCATTTTCAGCATCTACATCATCATGGGGTCTTTACGCACAAGCATCTGTTGCAGCAACCCTTTTTAGCAATGTATCAATAGTCATTACAAGAATTGCCTAAAAATAAAGTAGGTAGATATATAAATGACATCTTACGCACCACCGACGATTGATTACTTCAGTGGGCTTCAGTTTAATCCTAACATTTACGAGAATACACTGGCTACAGGTGTAAGTAAAGTATTTGGAGCTTTGGTAACAATCATTGGTACGATATCAGCAATCATTACAGCACCCATCATTCAATTGATTGGTTCGACATCGGTTGAGGTTTTTAGTCCATTATTTAGACACAGATTAAGTTCAAGTGGAGCAATCCAATTATCCATTACATCAACTCAATCAAGTTTAACAAATGCTACATCTACAACCATTTTCTCACCCGATACAAAGATAAATGGAAGCGGTACATCAGCCGTATCGACAACCATTGGTAATGGTGTTGCAGGGGGAACACTTCTTTTGAATAATTTAGCAAGTGAATTGAGAGGGTCATCTCTTAAAGTGGATTCGTCCTACGCTGTTACTCCATTTGATTTCAATTTCTATACAAGCACAACGAACCCAACCATCAAGTCAGCAAATATTGAAGTTTCAGGTGGGGCAGCAACTGCCCTTGGAGGACAAATGGATATTAATGTAAGAACCATGAATAATAACGCAGTCATTCACAATATCCTTAGTTCAGCACTTACGATGAGTCAAGCAGGTGGAAGTACAATTGTCAATGGTGATTTATTTGGAGGAGGAGGAACTCAGGGGAATACGCTCTTTTGGAGTGGTGATGCTTATACACAAATTGCGGTTCCAACATCACCTGCTACTTACGATTTAACGCCATCAGGAATTCCAAGGTTTGCTGTATATTCTCCGCCTTACTTAAACGCAACCGCATTTACCATCGTATTATCTAACACGAATAATCGTGATGGTTGTTACTTCTACATTTACAATGGCGGAAACGCAACGATTACAGTACAACATGGAACCACAGGTCAAGCAAAATTATTCGGCCCAGGACTTACACGTGGTGGTCAAAATTCATTAACGATTGGCGTAAATGCTGGTCGTGGATTTAGAAACTCCATCTTTCCTAACGGCACATTAAATGGTGGTTTCAATAACGGATATTTTACGTGGGTGTTGTAAATTAAAAATAAAGTATCCTACTATACTAAATGAACCTTGTGTTAAATAGCACCAATGTCGTGAGTGGGTCGAATAACACAAGGTACAAGTATAAGTTTATCGCACCAGTGGAAATTAAAGAGAACGCAACACTTTCCGTATCTAACATTACCATTCCGTATTCATGGTTCAACATTTCAGCCGTTAATAACAATAATTATTTTCAATTCTATTTTCCTGATTCAACATCAGTAGGAACTGGTTACATCATTCCTTTAAAAGATGGTTGGTATTCCGTATCGGATTTAAATGCTATTTTGCAACAATTCTGTATTGCTAATAGTCTATATTTGATTGATGGTTGGGGAAACTACGTATATTATCTTACGATTACCTACGACTCTATACTTTACGCAGTGCGAACTACCGCTAAATTTGTTCCAACCTCATTACCCTCTGGATGGACTCAACCTGCTGGTTGGCATGGATACAATGCTACCTTATTGACACCCATTCTTCAAGTATCAACCACAGGATTTGGAAATCTAATTGGATTCAACACAGGTTTATATCCAACAAGTAATACGATAGAAACTAGTTTTTTATCAACAAAAATACCACAAGGTAGTCTTGTCAATAATATCATTGTGAGGTCGAACTTGATAGACAACGATTCAGGATTCCCTACTGATATTCTAGATACGATTCCGATTGATGTACCTTTTGGGACAAACCTAAATTATAGTCCAAAAGAATTAAAAGTAGTCAAGTGTATAGCTGGAACAATTCAGTCTTTTGAAGTCTTCTTTTGTGACCAGAACTTGAATCCAATGTATATTTTGGACAATAACGTCTGCATCAGTTTAATACTCAAAAATTAAAACTAAAGTATCCATCTAAAGTATAATGACGCTTAATTTAGTGTTGAATAACAATAACGTAGTAAGTGGGTCGAATAACACACGATACAGGTACAAGTTTAATGCTCCTTTAGAAATCATGGACGAAGCAGAGATGACCATTGCCAACATTACCATGCCTTACTCATGGTTCAACATTACCAAAGCAAACTCAAACAACACATTCACTTTTTATTTTCCAAATGCTTCAACTCTTACTTTAACCATGCCTGATGGATTTTATACGGCAGAGGACGTTTCAGCCTACATTCAACAGCAGTGTATTGCGAATGGTTGTTATTTGATTGATGAAAATGGTGATAATGTTTATTATTTTACGATTCTTTATAATCCTACCTATTACGCAGTTCAAATCATCGCACAATTAGTTCCAACAGCATTACCTACTAATTGGACGACTCCAACTGGGTGGGTCGGATTTTCTGCGACTTCTTATTGTCCGTATATTTATATTCCTCCAACGAGTCAATTTGGTAAAATCATTGGATATTCAAGTGGTGGATATTACCCACCTACAAATTCAGCAAACGCTTCTCTTTTATCAACCCTTGTACCTCAAGGTAGTGTTGTCAATAGTTTAATCATTCGGTCAAACATCATTGATAATGACTCTGGATTTCCAACAGATGTTCTCGACACCATGCCTATCACGTCATCATTTGGAACAAACATCAATTACACGCCTACTACTCTTAAATGGGTAAAATGTACAGCTGGAACGTTTCAAGCGTTTGACATCTTCTTTAGTGACCAAAACTTGAATTCAATGTTCATTTTGGACAATAACGTCTGTATCAGTATTTTATTAAAAAATAAAGGTAATAAAATATTAGGTAATATAAATGGACAAGAAGAAACCCAAGGACGAAGTCAAAAACTGGTACAACGCCTTGCCATCGAACCTGAAAAGTGAGAGTAAATTAGATAAGAATTATCAAAAACACTTTATTCAACCTCGCTCCATGGTTGTGTGCATTGGTGGGACGGGAAGTGGCAAGACCAATGCTCTGCTCGAGTTTCTTTCACGTAAGAATGAAGCGTTCTACGAGATTATCATTTTTACAGGAAGCACGACAGATGAACCCATTTACAATTTACTTAAGACAAAAGCAGGAGCCGAGGTCTTTGATAATATAGACGAATTGCCTGAACTGAAAAGCTTTGAAGATAACAAAACGCAAGAGAAGCTCATTGTGTTAGATGACTTCATTAACTTACCCGCTAAAAAACTAAAAAAGATTAACGAGTACTTGACAAGTGGTCGAAAGTTTGGATTCACGTGTTTCGTGATGGCACAGAACTACACAAGTGTTCCCAAAGTGGTGACGAGAAACGCTCACTACTTCATTTTATTTAAATTGAATGATAATCGAACGATTGATTGTATTTTGAAGAATCACAACGTGAATGGTATAGATAAGGAAGAATTTAAGAAGATGTATCGAGACGCAACAGATGAACCACGTAACTTCTTCATGGTTGATTTGAAGGCAGCCGTTGGGTCGGGCATGTCTCTTCGGCACAACTTTTTGAACTTTTTGCGATGAGCATGATATCTACTCCCGACCTATTTGGGTCAAGCGTGATAACCTTTTCCGAATATTTTACGAGGCTTTCGACGGATTCGCCATGGTCTTTGAACATGTATTGAAACGCCGTGATTGCCCTACGATAATTCTCTACGTCTCGAATCAACTCCATGATGTGTTTGTATTGTTCGGCGTTTTGCTTGTAAAGTCGCTCGATGTGTTTAGTCTGTCCATTAATGACTTCCATCGCATCTTCAAGGTCGTGTATCAGTTCTTCCTTGGTAAGCCCAAGGTTGTATTGGTGGTTAGCCTCCGTCTCGGTCATGGATTCGGTCTGTTCAGCCATGGTAGTATATCCATTCTACTCGGCCAAAGCTGCATCAATTTTTTATAGAGCCGTTGAATCATGAGATAACATTTTAAAATAATTTCTTTGACTATACCATGTATTCTATTCTACCTTATACTAAAAAAAAGGCAAAGGAATTGGGAGTTCAAATTACACCTTCGAGAGACCCTAAAAAGAAGTTGGACATTTACGAGAATGGAGAGTTCTTATTCAGTATAGGTGCAGCAGGAATGGGTGACTATCCAAGTTATCGGAAATGGAATGGAAAAGCAGTAGCTGACCAGCGTCGTAGGTTGTATCATGCGAGAACGCAACACGTACAAGTAGGGTCAAAAGGTTGGTATTCGAAACAATTGCTTTGGTAACTTTAAAATAAAATGTATCAGTACATCATGTTGGTGGAATGCCCTCATTGTGATGTGTGCATTGAAATCCTAGAAGTGAATTGTGGAATCTTTCGATGTGGAATAGTAAAGGACACTGGCGAACAGATTCCACCGCATTTACCTAAACAAGAGTGCGATGCTCTTAAAAAAGAGGACAGGATTTGGGGTTGCAGTCGTCCGTTCAAATACGAAGGCGGAAAGGCAGTCGTGTGCGAATATATTTAAGAAATAAGTGTTTAAACTTAAAAAAAAATATATATACTCATTATACACATGAACAATTTGTTAGATAATCTTGAATTTGGTGAAAAGATGGAATTAGAAATACTCCCGATTCTCCGTAAGTACTTTAACGACCCTACCATTCGTCGAAACCCAAATCAAAAAAGTGTTTTGGATTATCTAGGAAACAAGCCTCGTGAATTAAAATCTAGGCGACTCGTCTCTTTCCAATTTAGTGAGACCATTCTACCTATTAATAAAGTAGAGATGACGAAACATCTCGACAAGGATTTTTTATTTTTATTTGAAAATGGTTTAGGTTACATTACGTACGACCATGAAAAGTTCAGCAAGTACAAGACCAAGATGATTTTAGGGAAACATTTTGACGGGGATTACGAAGTGGAATGTTTTCTAATCCCTATTTCTCATTTAACATGGATTTACAAAAAGTGTTTGTTGCTTTAAAGTATAGAAATAAAAATATAGTTCTACTACATGGAAGTTGAAATCGCTCGTCCGAGTCCTGCTCAAATGCGAAAACTACACATGGGTCACCCGTTCCGTGCGAAGCTTGGTCCAGGTCTTAAGGTCATGGTGCCATCTAAAGAAGCAAAGAAAATGATGAAAGCGTCCATGAAGGGAGCAGGTGCTACTCTGTCGGGTTGTCGATGCAGTGGTTGTGGAATGTGTGGTAGTGGTGTTCCTCCTCAATTTGACCCTCGCAATCAACCCCCATCATCAGGTCAAGCACGCTTAGGTGGTAATGTCAAAGCGTCCGCAAAAGGGAATGCTATTCGTCTCATGGACGCTGGAACTGACCGAGCAGTTCGTGCTTTGGAAGGAAGTGGAATGAATCCGTTTGTAAAAGTGCAACGGCAACTTGACAAAAAACGAACACAGGAAAAAAAGGCACAGAAACAGGTGGAGCATGACATGAAACAGGAACTCATGGGTCAAATGAGGAAACAGGCAAAATCCAATGTTAATTTTGGTGGTAATGTGAAAAAGTCCGCAAAAAAGAACAGCATTCGTCTCATGGACGCTGGAACTGACCGAGCAGTTCGTGCTTTGGAGGGAAGTGGAATGGAAGGTGGTAAAGTCAATCGTCGTAATAAATTTAATAAATGGTTCAAGGCAATTGGTGATAAGTTCAAGCCGATTGCGAAGAATGTGAAACCCATCAAGGAAGCAGCAACACAAAGAGCAGCAGATTTCATCAAGTACTACAATAATCCTGAAGCACAGGCTCAACTAGCGATAGATACATTCCAAGCGGAAGCAGGTCAAACTGCAGATGTCTTTAAAAAAAATAAGAAGCGAGGTCAGTCGCAAGGGTCTGCTTCTATTGCTGATTACGTTCCTGTTCCTGTTCCGATTGCTCCTGCTGGTCTTCGTCGTGGTACTTTTATTGCTCCTCCATCGGTTCCAGTGTCTCCTCCTCAAGCAGTAGATGTCAATGATGATGGGGAACCCGATGGTTACTTCTACCCCAATGAGATGTCATGGTTTGGTGCTGGAATGCCTTCTGGAATGAAAGGAATGCAGGGTGTTCGTAAAACGATGAGGCGTTCCGCAAAGAAAGCACAGCACATGGGTGGAATGATGGGTCGGCCTACTACCATGCCCGTTGTGAGACCTCGACCTTCGTTAAAAGGAAGCGGTAGTCCATGGATACAGCACGTCAAGGCGTATTGTGCTCAACATGGGTGTAAGTACAGCGATGGTCTTAAACGTGCTGGGGCAACTTACAAGAAAGGCGGTGCTTTGTACCCTGCTGGATTCGACCCAAGATACGATAGGTAAATTACATTAAAAAATAATACATGTATATTGTATAAAATGCCATTTTTAATTCGCAAAATAAGGGGAAAACCTCTTTATTCTGTCAAGAACTCGCAAACTGGAGCAGTCCATTCGTACGGCACTACATTAGCAAACGCAAAGAAACAAGTTCGATTGTTGTATTCATTGGAGGGAAAAGGACTTAATACGGACGATGTAAAGGGATTTATAGATGCCTCTTATACGCCTACTACTGAAAATCGTGTGGGTGATTTTGAATTGGATAAGCAATTATCTACCCGAAAGGCACAGGTGTATCACAATCCTAAAACAAATGAAGTGGTTGTGAATAATAGGGGGACGGCACCTACTTTACAGGATTGGACAAACAATGCAGCGTACGTGTTTGGACTTTACGATAAGACAGGTCGAATGAAACAGGCGGAGAAAGTACAACGAAAAGCAATTGCTAAATACGGCAAGGTAGATGTCAATGTGGGTCATTCTCAAGGTGGAATCATTACTCGAAAGCTGAATGAAAAAGGACTTACCAAAGAAGTCATTAATTTAAATCCAGCCTCCATGTTTGAAAAGCAAAAGAAGAATGAGTACGTGATTCGTTCATCAAGAGATGTAGTGAGTGCTTTGCAATCCGTGAATCCATTTTCTAAAAAGAAGAATACGAAAGTTGTCAAGGGTATTTATAATCCAATTCGAGAACATGGTACTGAAGTATTAGGTCGAATGAAGAATGTGTTTGTAGGGAAAGGTGTTACAGATAATGAACTGAACAATTACGAGTTGGACGATTTCATGAAACATTTTAAAATTAAGGATTATCATGGGACGTACGTGAAAGATGACTTGCCCGAATTGAACCATGGTTTTTACATTGTGAATTTGAATGGTCAATCGCATTGGTGTGCGTTGTACAAACACGTAGATGATAATGGTGAGTCATCTTACTACTGGTTTGATTCATTTGGGTTTCCTCCTCCAAAAGAGGTAGAGAGGGCTGTTTATAAAGACCAACGCCGTAAAACAGAGATTACATGGTCTGCGAAACAATTACAAGACATTGACCACACCTCGTGTGGCTTCTTTGTTGTCGCATGGATACGTTTCATGAATCGTAAATTTAGTGACAAGGAAAAGCTGTACAATCAGTTCCTTCGAAAATTTGGTGAGCCAAGTGAAAATGATGTCGTTGTAAAAAAATTGATTAATCAATAAAATTGAAATGGGATTTGAAAATAAAATGTTAAAGGATATCATGAGGGTACTAGAACTATTCAGTGGAACGGGTTCCGTTGGCAAGATGTGTAAAGAATTGGGTTGGGAAGTGATTTCCCTCGACCTTAAAGGAGCTGACATTAATACGAATATTTTACAATGGGACTATACTCAATTCCCTGAAGGACACTTTGATATTGTTTGGGCAAGTCCGCCATGTGACACCTTTAGTAATTTACGACGTTCATGGGTAGGTCGTAAAATGAAGTGTCACGGAGATGAAGTTTGTACTCTTGCGATGTTAGAGAACGACATGAACACCATCGGCGTACCCATTCTAGAACGAACGGAAGAAATCATCGACTACTTTCAACCTAAAAAGTATTTTATAGAAAATCCTCAAACAGGAAGAATGAAAGATTTCATGATGCACCACAAACACTACGATGTTGATTATTGTAGGTATAGTGATTGGGGGTACCGAAAACGGACTCGTATTTGGACAAATGTAGAAGGGTTCATTCCAAAGATTTGTGATGGTCAATGTGGGTCAGTGACAAATGGAAAACATGTAGTGTCCGTAGCAACTCAACGGCTATCGAATAAGTATAGAATCCCGCCTTTACTTGTTCGTGAATTATTAACCCTCTAAAATATTTAAAAAAGTGTAGTTGTATATATTGGGGCGATGTAATCAAAATGTAGAGGACGCTCTGTGTTTGAAGGTCATTTGTAGGGTTCGAATCCTTACTGCCCTGTGTAATTGGAATAGATTATAGAGTCTATTTTAATTTTTTATCCGTTCTATATTGGGTGTGACTGACCTACACAATTTACATGTGATTTTGTGTAGCTTAAACCACACGTATAGTTGTTTTTCATCATTAAAAAAATCAGTAATTCGCCCACAGATACATTCCATTCTGCATTTCGTTGTATAACTGGGCATTTGTTATATATATTGGCATTTGTTTATATTGTCGAAATCATTCAATGATAGATTGTTGAGACCTATACCCGTGCTTGACCCTGTAAATCCATTGTTGCCGATTGTATCTCGTTGATGATTGCATGTTGTCTTTCAACTTCATTACGATTTA
>Ga0114967_10002476_pt1 | contig 15408 bp, 15 predicted proteins | sample M_130628_MF_Meta_FD_92639 | JGI IMG/M metagenome (GOLD analysis project Ga0114967, IMG submission 92639) | Freshwater microbial communities from Lake Montjoie, Canada to study carbon cycling - M_130628_MF_MetaG | ecosystem: Environmental > Aquatic > Freshwater > Lake | place: Lake Montjoie... | reverse complement strand
TGGATTGCCTGGGCAAAGTCTTCGGCGGAGTCCGCAATGCAGAGTGCGTGACCGTCGAGTTCGCGTAAGCCGCGGGCACCTTCGCTGGTGGTCACCAGCGGCAAGCCGTGCGCGAGCGCTTCCACCGTTTTGATTTTCAGTCCGGCGCCGGCGCGCACCGGGTTGATGAGAATGTCTGCCTGCTCGTAGGCCGCCGCCAGATCGGGCACATGGCCATGCAGCCGCAGGCCCGGCACGGCTTGCCGGGCCTGCCACGGCGCCACCGCGTCGCAAATCCAGCCGTAGAGATTGAGCGTTAGCCCCGGTCTAAATACCTGCGGCCAAACCGCTTCCAGAAACCAGCGGATCCCGTCCACGTTGGTCGTCCATTTGCTGGCAATAAAGGTGATGGCGTTAGCGGAGTCGCGTAGCGCTTGTTGATGGAGTGGCGTCGCGTGCGGCGCGAACAGGACGCGTTCGGCTCCCAGCCACTGACCGACCAGCGCCCGATCTTCTTGCTGGATGCAGATCACCCGGTCGTAGTGCGCCAGCACGTACTGTTCTTCCTCGTCGCTTATAGGTGCCACGCCACCCACCCCGAAGCCGGCATACGACCGCCAGCGCTCGCTCAGGATGTCGTGGGTGTCGACCACCCGACGCGCGCCCACCGGTGCCAGATTCAACAACGGCGAGAGTTCCGTCTTGTCGAACCAGCAGACCTCGCAATCCGCGCTGGCCAGCGCGGCGCGCGTCCAGCGCAGTAGCGCCGCCTCATCGGTGATGTGGGCGGCGTCGGGTGACTGAAATTCGAAATCGCCAATGGCTGCCAGCGCGTCCGGGGTCGGTAGGTGCGCGAGCGGTGTGGTCACCAGCACGCGCAGCCTGCTGTGAGCGGCGAGACAGCGAATCATCTCCCGCACCCGCGCCCACATGCCGGCCCCTTCGCGCCAGAACGGGCTTTGCGTGAGGCAGGTCACGTGGAGCATGGGCGCAGGCATGCCAACCCTCACCGGCAGGATTGAGGCAAGCGCCTAGCGGCGCTCCAGGCCTTCGAGGCTGCCCTCGCTCCGCCAGTTGGCCAGCAGGTTGTAGAACTGCACCGGGCCTTCCGGGAACTGACCCTCGAGAAAGCCTTCGCCGCCGCCCGCCTTGCCTTCGCCGTTGTAGTAGCCCGGCGTGCACTCCGTTTGATACTGCGACATGAAGCCCTGCTGACTGATGAGCGCCACCCAGTCCGCTTCGGCCTGCAGGCTGGGTTCAATCGCCCGCAGCTTGCGCGTGAGGGTTTCCTGCACGAGATAGCTGATGTGGGTGGCCTGACCGTTCAGCATGTAGGTGAAATTGGGCGCGAGGCCGGTTTGGGTCAGCCCCATGTGAAAGCAGTTGGGGAAGCCGTGGCTGAGAAAGCCGTGGAAGGTGCGCATCCCCTTGGCCCAATACTGGGACAGCGACTGCCCGTCGCGCCCAATGACTTCAAATTCGGCGCGGCGGGTGTAGTCGGTGCCCACCTCAAAGCCGGTCGCGAAAATCAGGCAGTCCACCGGATATTCCACGCCGTTCACCACCACGCCGGTCTCCGTCACGCGTTCCACGCCCTGGCCCAGCGTATCCACCAGCGTCACGTTGGGGCGATTAAACGCCGGCAGGAACTCATCGTTGAAGGTGGGGCGTTTGCACCACTGCTTGTACCAGGGCTTGAGCGCGGCGGCGGCGGCGGGGTCGCCAACGATTTGGTCAACGCGGGCGCGGAGATTATTCATTTTGCGGAAGTCAGCGATTTCGGCCATCGCGGCGATGTCTTCCGGGCTCATGCCGGCATCTGCGGGCACGTTCAGCAATTCGCCCAGCGCTTTGAACAGGTCGGTCCAGCGGTCGGCGACCAGATCCTCTTCCTGCGGGATGGCGCTCAGAATCGCCGCAAAATTATGGTTGCGATGCGCCTGCCAGCCGGGCGTCAGGCTCGCGGCCCAGGCCGGGTCGGTGGGCTTGTTGCCACGCTCATCAATGGCGGACGGCGTGCGCTGGAACACATAGAGTTGGCCGGCGTCGCGCGCGACGTAGGGCACGCACTGGATGCCGGTGGCGCCGGTGCCGATGATGCCGACGCGCTTGTCGGCCAGCTTGTGCAGGCCACCTGAGGCGTTGCCGCCGGTGTAGTCGTAATCCCAGCGGCTGGTGTGAAAGGTGTGGCCTTTAAACGTCTCGATGCCCGGAATACCCGGCAGCTTGGGCCGGTTGAGCGGGCCGCTGCACATCACCAGAAAGCGCGCCTTGAAGTGATCGCCGCGGTCGGTCTTCACCTGCCAGCGCGCGCTGGCCTCGTCCCAGGTGGCGGACTTGATTTGGGTCTGGAAGCAGGCGCGTTCGTAGAGCTTGAAGTGGGTTCCGATGCGCTGCGCGTGGGCGAAGATTTCGGGCGCGTAGGAGTATTTTTCTTTCGGAATGAAGCCGGTTTCTTCCAGCAGGGGCAGGTAGATATACGACTCGATATCGCACTGGGCACCGGGGTAGCGGTTCCAGTACCAGGTGCCGCCGAAGTCGCCGCCTTTCTCGAAAATACGGAAGTTCCCGACACCGGCCTGCTCCAGGCGCACGGCGGCAAGCATGCCGCCGAAGCCGCCGCCGACGATCGCGACGTCAATTTCCTCGGTGATGGGTTCGCGCACGATCGGCGCTTCGATGTAGGGGTCGTCGGTAAAACGTTGCAGGTCGCCGGTGACTTCGCGGTATTGGGCGTTTCCTTCGGTGCGCAAGCGCTTGTTGCGCTCGTCCAGATATTTCGCCCGGAGCGCGGCGGGGTCAAAGCCGAGCTCATCTATCGTCGGGCGGATAAACGGCGTTTTCACGCTGGAGGAATTCGCGGCCATGAGAGAACCTCTGAGCTGGTTGAGAGGCCCCGACTGTACAACGCCACAGCAGATAGACGGAACGGGCGCGCGCGGGGCCTTCAAGCAGAAGGCAGCAAATGCAATCTTGGCTAGGCATAATCGGGCGCATCCCAGACCTATCTCGCAAACCCTTGTCCCACTCCGCCACCCACACTTGCCAGCTGTCGATTGTCTGCCCGTTCTACAACGAGGCAGAAGGCACGAGCCTGTTTTTTCAGCAGCTGGTGCCGGTGCTGGAAAGTTTGGGCATGCCCTTCGAGATCGTCTGCGTGAACGATGGCAGCCGCGACGGCACCTTGGCGGCGCTGCGGGCCATGGTGGCGCAGGACCCACGGGTGCGGGTCGTTGATCTGTCCCGCAACTTTGGCAAGGAGGCGGCGCTGACGGCGGGCCTGGACCATGCGCGCGGCGCGGCGGTGATTCCCATCGATGCGGACCTCCAGGACCCGCCGGAACTTATCCCTGAGCTTGTGAAGCAGTGGCGTGGCGGATTTGATGTGGTGCTGGCGCGGCGGGTAGACCGGCTGTCGGACTCGCCGGCCAAGCGCCTCACGGCGGGGCTTTTTTATCGGATCCATAACCAGATTTCAGACCTTGAGCTCCCCGATAACGTGGGCGATTTTCGACTGATGGACCGGCGGGTGCTGGAGGCGCTCAAGCTGCTGCCGGAGCGCCGGCGCTTCATGAAAGGCCTGTTCGCCTGGGTGGGCTTCCGCACCGCGGTGGTGGATTACACCCGGGCGTCGCGCGCCGCCGGCCAGTCCAAGTTCAACTGGTGGCGGCTGTGGAATTTCGCCATTGAAGGCATCACCGCTTTCAGCACCGCCCCGCTGCGGGTGTGGACCTACCTCGGCGCGCTGGTGGCGCTAGTCGCATTTGTTTATGCGGGCTTCATCATCGGCCGCACGTTGTGGCAGGGCGTTGATGTCCCGGGCTATGCGTCGCTGTTGGTCGCCGTGCTGTTTCTGGGCGGCATCCAACTGTTGGGTCTCGGGGTCCTCGGCGAATACATCGGACGCATCTACAACGAGACGAAGCAGCGCCCCATTTACCTGGTGCGCGAAACCTACGGCGAGGATGGCCTGTCGGCCTCTGCGGCGAGTCACCCGGACACCTCCGCGCCGTGACGCCAGAACTCTTCAAGCTCATGGCCGACGCCCAACAGGCGCATTGGTGGTTTCGCGGTCGGCGCGAAGTGCTGAAGCAACTGATCGAAAACGCGGGGCTCGCGTCGCGACCAGAAATTCTGGAACTGGGCTGTGGCACGGGCAGTAATTTGCCGATGCTGAGCGCCTACGGGCGGGTGACGGCGGTGGAACTCGACGACTTTGCCCGCGAGTACGCGCGGGCGACCACCGGCCTCGATGTGCACCCTAAGGCTTTGCCCGAACCCTTGCCGGCGTTTTCTCAGCCATTCGATCTGATCGGCATGTTTGACGTGCTGGAGCACATCGATGCGCACGGTCCGGCGCTCGAGAGGGTGAAGGGCTTGTTGGCCCCGAACGGTCGGCTGCTGGTCACCGTGCCAGCCTATCAGTGGCTCTATGGCGCGCATGACCGTCTGCACCACCATCATCGTCGCTACACCGCGCAGTCCTTGCGGACGCTCGCCGAGGGCGCAGGCATGAAGGTTCTGCGGGTGGGTTACTTCAACACCTTGCTGTTCCCGCTGGCGGTGCTGGTGCGGCTGGCCTCGGCCATCGCGCCTGGCGACTCGGCGCCGGGCGTGCGCACGCCACCCGCTGTCATCAATCGCTTGTTGTTTTCGACGTTCGCTGCGGAGGCGAAAGTCGTGGGTCGAGCCTTGTTTCCGTTTGGGACGTCGGTGGCGGCGCTGCTGACGCCCGCATGAGTTCGCCTGCTCCCGCGTCCACCCTGATGCGCTTCGTGGTGGTGGGGCTGGGCAGCACCATGACGCATACCGCGGTCGCGGTGGGTTTAATTCATCAGATGGGCGTGACGCCTGTGGCTGCCAACGGCATCGCGTTTGGATTGAGCACCGTGCAGGCTTACCTCCTCCATACGCGCTGGAGCTTTGGCCAGCGGCCGACGACCGCGAATCTCTCGCGCTATCTGGTGGTCACGGCCGCCGGCTTCGGGCTGACTTTGCTGCTGAGCAGGCTGTGCGAGAGCGCCGGTTGGTCTTACGGCTGGGGCATTGCGGCGGTGGTGGCCGTGGTTCCGATATTCAACTTCAGCCTGCATCGGCTGTGGACTTACACGCTCCCGCAGGACGGGCCGGTGGCGGTAGCGCAAACCCTCGTCGTGGTGGCCCGGGAAGAGCAGCCGTCGTCTGCCAAGGAGATCTGATGGACTTACCGCAATCCGCTGCCAGCCCCGCGCCAACCGCCGCCCCCGCCGCCGCCGGACGCTGGGCCGCGTTGCGGTCATTGGCGCCGTTCTGCCTGCTACTGCTCGGCTTTCATGTTTGCTTTGGCGGGTTTTTCCCGAACCAAAGCGGTGGTCTGGGGCACGATTACTCCTTCATGTTGCCGGCACTGCTGGCGGGCAAATACTGGTTTGTCGCCAACGGCCCGGGCGCGGTGCCCTGGTTCACGCCGGCGTTTTGCGGCGGACAACCGCTCTTCGCTGATCCGCAGTCCTTCTACTACTCGCTGCCGCAGGGGCTGGCGCTGGTGCTGGACCCCTTACGCGCGGTCTATGTCTCCGTCTTGCTGTTTGCGGGCCTCGGCTACTGGGGCAGCTACCGGCTGTCGCGCGATGCGTTCGCCACCAGCCGCGCCGCCGCGGAAGTGGGCGCGACGTTATTCATGTTCAACGGATTCTTCGCGTACCGGATGGTGATCGGACACTTCACCTTTCATGCCTTCATGCTGTTGCCTTTATTGGGTGCCCTGCTGCTGGCGCCGTCCCGCAACCCCCGCTGGCGCAACGAGATTCTGCGGGGGTGGGGGCTGGGGCTCGGCGGGGCCTATTTCGTTTATTCGGGCATGTTTAATCTGGTGTTGCCCGGCGCGGCCGCCTTGCTGGCGCTGGTGTGCCTGCGGGCGCTGGTGGCCCCTGCGGCCCCTTGGTCGCGGATTTGTCTGCGCGCGCTGCTCGGCGGGCTGGTGATGGCCGGGCTGGCGGCGGCGAAGATCGTGGCGAGCCTGTCCTATCTTCACGCGTTTCCGCGCGTTGACTATCTGCTTCCCGGCATGAAAACCGTGGGCGACGTGCTGTTCATGGTGTTCCGCACCGTGTTCATGCCCTCACCCAATATGCATCTTGAAGCCCTGCCCGCCTTGGCCAATATCCAGTTCAGTCTGGGTCGGCACGAATTCGAGTTTGGCATGGGGCTGGTGGCGCTGGCCTTGTTGGTTTGGGGCGCGCTGACGGTAGTGCCCGCTTATTTCAGCGAGACTGCCCGCGCCGCTCGCGCGCGCAGCGGATTTTCCAGCCGCAAGTGGATGACGGGCTTGGCGCTGCTCGCGCTGTTGCTGCTCCCGATTGCGCTGAATACCTACAGCCCGGAGTGGAATCTGGTCCTGAAGCAAATCCCCATCATCAAGGCGAGCAGCAATCTGTTCCGATGGTTTGCGATGTTCATCCCGCTGGTCGCCGTGCTGTGCGGTCTGGTCTTCAATCGCGTGCCGCAGGCCTATCAGGGGCGGCTTGCGCTGCTGACAGGCTTGTTGGTCGTTGGCATCAACCTTGGGACCGATAAACAACTTTACGCGGTGGAAGGCTACCGCCCGGAGGCGGTGGTCGCGGCCAGCGACGCCCTTGCCGGTAGCGGCAGTGTGCCGGCGGTGGGCATGGTCATCGGCCAACTGCTCGACCCCGCGACGGGAGCGCTCCGAGGGGTGTCGCAATTTCCCAACGACCAGCTGGCCGGCGGGCGCTCGGCGCTCGCCTGCTACAACCCCATTTTTGGTTATGGCCTCGAACACTTCCCGGTAAAAACGCTGCATGAAGGCGCGCCTACGGAAGCGACCGACGGGCACCTCAACTTCAAGAATCCGGCTTGCTACACCTACCCTGAGGCCAATCAATGTGAACCGGGCGACCACTTTCGGGAGGATGAAATGTCGTCGTTGAAAGCGCTGCTCGCCTATCACGTCTTTCCCTTCGAGTTCTCCAGTGCCCAGAAGTGGGCGAACGGCATCACGCTGGCGTCGCTTGGCTTATCGCTACTGCTGTTGTTGGGCGTGGCTTATCGCCGCGTGGTGCCGCGATGATTAGACCCTTGCTGGTGCTGGGCCTGCTGGCAAGCGGGGCTACATCCGCGGCAGAAGTCGTTTGTCACTGCGACTACGGCGGCGTCGAGAGCAGCTTTCAGGTGAGTCCGACAACCGATCCTTACGGCGTGCCGGCGAGGCGAGTCGGGTCATACCTCTTGCTTCGCGCGGTCTGGCAACGCGCGGTGCCTGAACTTGCGGCGGTCAATATCTACACCTATGTGGACGCCCCGGAGGGACCGGCCATCATTCATCAAGGCAGCTGGCCAGAGGCTGCGCCAAATGGTGCGCGCTACGGCTTTACGGGCCTGCAACGGGTGTATGAGCCGATTCGGGACAGCGAAGTGCGGTACTGGTGCGAACACGCGCGCGAGGCGGCGAAATGAATTGCCGTCAACTTGCCTTAGCGCTGTGCGTATTGCTTGGTGTGGCCCCGGTGCAGGCCGAAGAAACGCTGACGCTGACCTTTGCAGGCGACATCATGCTGGATGACGGGCCGGGCAAAGTGGTGGCGGAAGGTCGTGACCCCTTGATGCACTTCGCTGATTGGTTGACCGAGGCGGACTACACAATCGGCAATCTGGAATGCCCGGTGGCTGACGTCGGCGGCGCCAAGCCCGGCAAGATTTTCGCTTTTCAGGCCAAGCCCTCCAGTTTGAAAGTCGTGCAGGGGCGGTTTGATGCCGTTTCACTGGCCAATAATCACTCCAGCGACTACGGACGAGCGGCCTTTTTGCAGACGATTGCCAATCTCGATGCGGCGGGCATTAAGCATTTCGGCGGTGGGCGTGACCTGCGGACCGCGCATGCCCCGCTGTGGATCGAGGCGAAAGGTCTCCGCGTCGCCGTGCTGGGTTATGACGAATTCAAACCACGCGCGTTTGAGGCGGGCCCAGATTGGGCCGGCGTCGCCTGGAGCGAGGACGCGCAGGTCGTGGCGGATATCCGCGCGGCGCGGGCGGCTGGCGCTGATCTGGTGATTCCTTTCATGCACTGGGGCTGGGAACGCGAACCCGAGCCAACGACCCGCCAGCGCAGCTTGGCGCATTTAATGATTGATGCAGGGGCCGATGTGGTGGTCGGCGCCCATCCTCACATCACTCAGGGTGCCGAGTACTACCGCGGCAAACTGATCGTCTACAGCCTGGGCAATTTTGTTTTTGACAGCTTTACGACCGACGCGACGCGCACCGGGTGGCTGTTACGACTGGGCTTGAACCGCCAAGGCATGACGCAGTGGGATACGCGCATTGCCTTTATGGACGAGGAGGGGATTCCTCACGCTCGCCCCGGCGCTGCTAGCCCTTGCGGCAAAGCCGGCGATTCACGCGTGCAACAGTGCGCTAATCCTTGATGCTGGGTCGCGTGGCGAGTTCCGCGCTGAGCTCCAGTTCGCTACAGCAGCGGTTGCGCCCGCCATGTTTGGCGAGATAAAGCGCGCGGTCGGCGCGCTCAAAGACATCGTCGATGGTGTCGGAGGCGCGAAACTCGGCAACCCCGATGGAAATCGTCACCGGCACCGGTGAGTTCTTGAAGCGAAATTTGCTGGCGGCCACGCCCGCGCGAAGCTTTTCGCCGGTCACTTTGGCGCCCTCGATAGCCGTCTCGGGCAGGATGATGGCGAACTCTTCGCCGCCCATCCGGCACAAGATGTCGCAATTTCTGATTTGCTGACGCAACAGCGCCGACACCGAAGCCAGCACCTTGTCGCCAGCGGCATGGCCATACTGGTCGTTGATACTTTTGAACAAGTCGAGGTCACACATCGCCAATGACAGCTGGCCCCCGTAGCGGCGCCAGCGCGCATACTCCCGCGCCATGCCCTCGGCATAGCCCAGACGATTAAACACGCCCGTGAGCGGGTCCAGCAGCGTGAGAACATGCTGCTCCTCGAGGTCGGTGCGCAGGCGTTGCGTCTCGCTTTCCAGTTCGCGCAGCCGATTAAGGACAACTTCCATTTGGGCGCTGGCACCGCCGTGGCGGCTCTGCTCGCCGCGGGCGAAGTCATCGATACTCGATTCCAAAGAGTCCAACTGGTTGATAACGGCGGGCTTCAGGTTCTCAAACTCAGCTTGCTCATCAATCAATTCGCGGATATCGGCCACTTGCCCGGACACCTGTTCCTGAAGGGCGCCGGCTAAGTTAGCGGCCTCGCTGTGAGTCTCTCCGCTTTGCGATACCTGACCTTTGAACTCCTCAATCCGCCGCGTGAGGACTTTCAGGAATCGCCCCAGTTGGCTCATCTCGCGAATGGAATCACCGCGTGCCTGATCCAGCAGATCGAGCAATGAGCGGACCGCGCTGCGAATATCGCTCGGCGTGGTGGCCTTATCGATTTGTTGCTGGAGTCTGGATTTCTCGCTGATAAACGGCGCGGGCAGAGCGAGGTTGTCGAGCAGGTGCTGAAGCTCTTCACGCGCCAGCGTAAGCGGCGAGCCTTCCGTCGCGACCAGCGCATTTTTGTCCGCTAGCTGCTCGAAATAGCCCGCGAGCGCGCGTCCCAACTGGCGGCTCGTTTCTAATTGCGCCTGACGGGTCAGCGGGCGGGCCAAGCGTTCCCGGCAGCCGGCGACAGTGGGCAGACGCATCTCAGGGAGGTGCAACTCATCCAGCAGGGTATTCAGCAGCAGAAGCTCTGAGGTCTCGGCGCAGGATTCTTCGCGCCGCGCACTCCGCTGGGCCAGCGTGTTAACGAGGCCGACCAGCTCACTCAGTGCGCGTTCAATCTCCGGCGCAGTACTCGCGTCCCGCAGGCGATTGCGCAGGAAGCGTGTTTGTTCGGCGAACTCGCCGGCCGGCGGGGGCTGGTTGAGTAATTCGGCAATTTTCTGGGTCGCTGGCGCCGGCGGCGCTGCGGTCATGCCGTTGGCCAGGACACTGTCTACCAGCCTGTCGAGTAAGCCGGGCAGTGACTCGTCGTTCGGGTGGCGCCTCAACAACGCCGCAACCCGCTTCATCCGTCGGTCTACGTCGGCGCTCCGACCCTCAAAACCTGCCAACAGCCGGAAGAAGCTGGTTTGAATCTGCTTGATGCGCGAGGCCTCGTCGCTGCTACCTTTTTCAGCCGGGGAAGACTCGGTGGGACCGTTTGAGTTCGTCATGCCGACGGCTATCCGACGGTGCCTGACCTTGCTAGCGGCCGCTACGCGAGGTGTTGGCCTGAGGCCTTGCTCCTCGCCTGCTTGGGTCTACTTGGCATTGCGTTCTTTGGCGATTAGGAAATCGACCACTTTGAGAATGTCTTCCTGACTTCCCGCTAACGAAGCTGTGATCCGATATTTTCCGTTGACGACAACTGATGGCACGCCGTCGATGCCGTAATCGCGGGTCGCCATCGTCGCCATCTTGACCTTGCCGTCGACGGTGGGGCTGTCGTAGGCCTGGCGGAATTCGTCAAGATTGAAACCCGCTTCGCCGGCGAGGGCCAAGATGCTTTCCTCGTCGTAAATCCGGCGCTTGTCGGTGTGGATGGCCTCAAACAGCGGCTTGTGCAGTTTGTCCAGCGCGCCTAACGCCTCAGCCGCATACATAGCCCGCGCATGTGGCACCCACTGTTGGGCAAACACTGCGGGGATGCGACGGAATTTGACGTCGGCGGGCTTGGACTTCAGCCATCCGGCGAGCACGGGTTCAAAATGGAAGCAGTGCGAGCAGCCATACCAGAAGAGCTCAACCACTTCGATTGATTTTGGATCGGCCGTGGGAACCGCGGGCGTCACGAGCAGGTAATGCGTACCTTCGAGATACTTCTCGGGGCCTGCCGCGGTCGCGCTGAGTGGGAGAAGACACGCCAGCAAGAGATACAGAAATTTCTTCACGATTGTCGTCCTCGCCCGCGATTTGTGGATGCGCCTTGGGGCCCTTTAAAGGCTTCCCCGGTGCTTTAGTGCAATCCTTCCAGGTAGGCCGCGACCTGTTCAATTTCTTGCGCCGTCAGTCGGCTCGCAATCGTCGCCATCATTGAGGCCTGTCCGGCTGCGCGCTCTCCGCTTTTATACGCCAGCAACTGCGTAACGGTGTATTTGGCGTGCTGTCCGCGCAGGGATGGCATCTTGGCCGCAGGATTGCCGGCGCCGTTCGGTCCGTGGCAGGCCATACAGGCAGGGACGCCAGAGGCCTTATTGCCGCCCCGGTAGAGCCCGCCGCCGGGGGCTGCGCTTGCCGCGTCAACGCTGCCGATTTTCAGCGTCTGGGAAGAGAAGTACGCGGCAATGTCGGCCATGTCTTCCGGCGACAGAGGCGCCGCCATGGCATTCATGTTGACGTTCTTGCGCTGTCCGCTCTTGAAATATTCCAACTGGGTAACGATGTAATCGGGGTGCTGACCCGCGAGTTTCGGCCAGTCTGGGTTGACGCTGTTACCGTCTGGGCCGTGGCATGCGCCACAGGCCGCAGCCTTGGTTTTGGCATCCTGAGCACTAGCGCCAAGGGGGGCCGACAGCGCCAGGGAAAAAATCAGCATTGCGCGAATTGTTGTACGAAACATCGCCTCTGAACTCCGATAGATCAAACAGACAGGTATCCAGCGACGCGTTGGATAAAGGTCGCTCTTGGACGTCGACCTACTATAGCATCGAACACCCATCATCGAGACCGTCTGCGTAAGCATCCGGCGTAATTTGAAAAGTGAAAACACCTTACCCGGCACTGGAATATTTTCGCCGCGCGGCGTTTGTCAAAAGCGTCGAGCAACTCAAGGATTTGCCCGCCGACGAAGGCGCTGAGGTGGCCTTCATCGGGCGATCTAACGTGGGCAAGTCCAGCGTTTTGAACGCGCTTTGTGACCATCAGGGTTTAGCCCGCACCAGTCGCACGCCGGGCCGTACTCAGCATTTTGTCGTCTTTGATTTAGGCGGGCCGCGACGGCTTATCGATTTGCCCGGCTTCGGCTATGCGGTAGTCAACAAGTCGATGCGCGCGCATTGGGACGAAATGATCCCACGCTATCTCGAGGAGAGGGCGTCGCTGGCAGGCTTAGTGCTGATTGCCGATGCGCGCCATCCCTTGAAGTCGGAAGAACTGGCGCTCATCGAATGGACTGCCAGTGCCTGTGTGCCACAGACCCTGTTGCTGAATAAGGCGGACAAACTGGGCCGTCAGGCGATTGCCCAGGCCGTGCGGGCGGCGCGCGAAAATGTGGGATCAAGAGGTGGAGATCCGGCTTCGGTGCACGCTTTTTCAGCGGTGGACAAGGAAGAGGTGCCACATCTGCGTACCATGGTTGATGACTGGCTTATTCGGGCCTTAACAGAGGGTCCCGCGCACCGCGAGCCCGAAGGGCAAGGAGAGTAGGGAAACGCGCTCTGCTGGCGTTAGCGCGCCGTGCGAGAAGGCGGTGCCACACAGGCCCAATCGGGACGGGTGGGAAGCTGAGGCGATGATGCCGCGGCACGGGAGGCCGGGCAGGCGTCCCGGAGCATGTTCTCCGGGTCCAGTTGGGGGACTGAGCCTTAGCCGCCGTACTTGCGGCGGAATTTGTCGACACGGCCTGCGGTGTCAACAATCTTTTGCTGGCCGGTGTAGAACGGGTGGCAACCGGAGCAGACGTCCACCGACAGGGTTTCACCGCGGAGCGTAGACCGGGTCTGAAACGAGTTCCCGCAGCTGCAGGTCACGGTGATGTCGCGGTAAGCGGGATGAGTTTCGGCTTTCATGGCGTGTTCTGGCGCTATCTGTGAGCTTAGGGGGCGGGAAGTCTAAAAGCCGGGTCCAGCTAATTCAAGCGATTCGTCCGTTGCCCTTGTTCGTTCAGTAACGCGGAGCGAAGCGAAGGACCTTCCCGGGGACCTTGTTTGGGCGTTCCGGGCTTGGTCGATTGCCCAGTCGCTGTACGTTATCCAGCAGTCCATCCTCGCCCAGAACCTGATGCCACATGAGGTTCGAAATTTTCACGCACGCGCCCATGGGATTATGCAGTTCTCGCAAGCGATCAACCTGCCATTGGAGGCCGCGTAAGCGCGGTTGGATTGTTTCGGGCGCGGCATCGATCAGGCTATCGACCATCGCTCGACGGGCTTCTTCAAACGAGGCCGGATCTTCGGAGGCAAGGCGAGCCCACTCTTCAAACTCGAATCCCGGAAAGCTGCTGTCGTCAGTGGGCATGCTAAGCGCTACGTTTGAATTAGCCCTTATCTTGCTGAAAAAGTTGGCCAGCGAAAAGTGAGCCCGCGCAAGTTTTGCATCCACTATGGGTGGTTCTGTCTGACGCCGCTCAGGATTTCAGATCGGCAAAGCGGGTTACGACAGGGGCGTGGTCGGACGGTTTTTCCCATCCGCGCGGCTCGCGGTCTATCACGCTCGCCACGCAGTCTGCGGCCAGCGCGGTACTCGCGAGACTCAAATCGATGCGCAGGCCAAGGTTGCGGCGAAAGCCCGCAGCGCGATAGTCCCACCACGAAAAGATGCCCGCGGCCGGCTCAAACATGCGGAAGGTATCCACCAAGCCTAGCCCCAGCAGTTGTTGAATGCGGGCGCGCTCCGGTTCGCTACAGAGGATCTGGTCGCGCCAGGCGGCCGGGTCGTGGACATCGCGGTCGTCGGGTGCAACGTTGAAGTCACCCACGATGAGCAGCTTTTGATTGGCGGCCAGTAGCGTCGGTAGCCACGCAAGGAGCGCATCGAGCCAGGCGAGCTTGTAGGCATATTTTTCGGAGCCAACGGCCGAGCCGTTCGGCACGTAGAGGTTGAGCACAAACAGGTCCCGGAACCGCACGCCCAGCACGCGCTTCTGTTCGTCCGCGAAACCGGGAATGCCGGTCACCACCTCCTGCGGCGCCTCACGGCTCAGTATCGCCACCCCGTTATAGGACGGCTGGCCGCTGATTTCAGCGTGATAGCCGAGGGTCGACAGCGCCTCGAAAGGAAAACCGGCATCTACGGTTTTGGTTTCTTGCAGGGCAACGACGTCCGGGCGGGTGCTCTCGCACCAGTTCACCAGATGGTCGAGTCGGGCTTTGATGGAATTGACGTTCCAGCTCGCGACCGTCAACACGGATTTACAGCCTGAAGCCGCCGTGGCGGCGGCGATTGAGATAGTCCATACAAAACATGCCTGCGCCAAAGGACAGAACAATCAGCACCAGACAGCCCACCACTGCCCATGGCGACGTGAGGCTGGCGGCGCCCTGAATGCGGCCGAGCGCGGTATCGGAGGCGAGCTGGGCTTCGAGTTCGGTAGTGCGCTGGCGTAGCGTCTCGGCAGTGGCTTCAAGTTCCAGGTTGGCCTTGCGCAGCTCTCCCGGGACCGATCCATCGGGGGCATCGCCGCGCGATTTCAGCTGCCGTTCCAGCTCGGAGCCTTTCAGCTTGAGGGACGACAGCTGGCTTTTGAGTTCGGTATTTTCGTTGGTCAGCTTGTCCACCTGCGCCGGGTTCTGTGGACTGCCGGCGGTGGCCTGTTTGACCTCCATCTGCTTGATGCGTTCTAGCAGCATCTGGCGTTCCTGCCGGGCTTCGGCCAACTGATTGACCGCTGGTGACTCTTTCATCAGGTAGGCCGTATCCACCCAGCCTTCCACGCCTTCGGCGTCCTTCACGCGTGCCACTTGCGGTGTGCGCTCCAACACCACTAGCTGGCTGCCGGTAGGCAGCACTTTGATGATGGCGCTATTGAGGTCGCGGTCCCGGTGCACCCCAACCAGCAGCTTGTCGATGACATACGCGTAATCGCTGGCCCCGACGGCGAGTGGCGTCAGGGCCAGCGTCAGAACAATTGTTCGCAGGCGCAGCATGGTCGGCTTTTATCCCGAATCAGGATGTGAGTCCAGAATGCCGCAGTAAGGCATCCGGGGCAGGCTCGCGTCCCCTGAAGCGTCTAAACAGCACCATGGCATCGGTGGCGCCGCCGGCCTCCAGAATGTGCCTCATGAAATCGCGGCCGGCCTGCGGGCTGAATACGCCTTCCTCTTCGAAGCGACTGAAGGCATCCGCCGCCAGCACTTCAGCCCACTTATAGCTGTAGTAGCCGGCGGCATAGCCGCCGCCAAAGATGTGGGTGAAGCTGTGCTGAAAGCGGTTCCAGGCTGGCGGCACCAGCACCGCGACTTCCCGACGCACCTCGTCCAGCACCGACTGAACCACCAGCCCCTGCGGTGACCGGGCATGGAGCATAAAATCGAACAGGGCGAATTCCAGCTGGCGGAGCATTTTCATGCCGGCCTGAAAGTTCTTCGCGGCCAGCACGCGGTCGAACAAATCTTTGGGCAAGGGCTCGCCGGTTTCGTGATGCGCGCTTAACCCGGCCAGCGCCTCTTCTTCCCAGCACCAGTTTTCCAGGAACTGACTCGGCAACTCGACCGCGTCCCAGGCCACGCCGTTGATCCCCGACACCGCTGCTTCGTCGATTTGCGTCAACAGGTGAT
>Ga0114967_10002475_pt1 | contig 15412 bp, 10 predicted proteins | sample M_130628_MF_Meta_FD_92639 | JGI IMG/M metagenome (GOLD analysis project Ga0114967, IMG submission 92639) | Freshwater microbial communities from Lake Montjoie, Canada to study carbon cycling - M_130628_MF_MetaG | ecosystem: Environmental > Aquatic > Freshwater > Lake | place: Lake Montjoie... | reverse complement strand
GTCATTGATTTTGTAGCACAATATCATCAACAAACAAATGAACAGTAAAAAAGACAAGAAGAAGTCAAAAACAACTACAAAACAAACCCATTTAACGACAACGTATAAAGGGGTATTAGACATCGCTAAATCTGGTATGGGTTTTATTATCGTACAAGGTTTAGAGCAAGACATATTAGTTTTCCCAACCGATTTTAATACCGCACTTAAAGGAGACGAAGTCCGTGTTAAAATCACCAAAATAAGACAAGGCTCTGGAAAAAAAGAAGGTAAGGTAATGGAGATTGTAAAAAGAAAACAAGTTTCTTTTTCAGGCACGATGCAGATTATGCAACACCATGCTTTCTTTTTACCCAATACCATCCATCCAATGCCAGATATTTATATCCCAATGGATAAATTAAAAGGGGCAAAGACGGGGGATAAAGTGATTGTACAATTGACCAAATGGGAAAATTCAAATAAAAAACCAGAAGGAGAAGTACTAGAAATATTTACACCAGAGAAAGAGAATGATATGGCCATGAAATCGATTGTGGCTGAATCTGGATTCCCGTTGGTATTTGATGGTGAAGTATTGGCATTTGCTAAAACTTTATCTGATAAAATTTCACCCGATGAAATTGCAAAAAGAAAAGACTACCGAAAAGTATTGACCTTCACTATTGATCCTGTGGATGCAAAGGATTTTGATGATGCCATTTCTTTCCAACATTTAGAAAATGGGCATATTGAAATTGGCGTGCACATTGCCGATGTAAGTCATTTTGTGCAACCAGGTACGGCAGTGGATAAAGCGGCTTATGAAAGGGCTACATCCGTTTATTTACCTGATCGTGTATATCCAATGCTTCCAGAAAGAATCTCTAATGAATTGTGTTCATTAAGACCTAAGGAAGAAAAATTAACGTTCTCAGCCACGTTTGAAGTGGATGCTGCTGGAAAGATTGTACATACTTGGTATGGTAAAACAGTGATTTATTCTGATCGTCGATTTACTTATGAGGATGTGCAAACAATCATAGAAACAAAAGAAGGAGACCATAAGGAAGAAATTTTATGGTTGCATGACTATACTCAAAATTTGAGAAAAAAACGTTTTGAAAATGGAGCCATTAATTTCTCATCACAAGAAGTTCGTTTCACTTTAGACGCCACCGGAAAACCAATAGGCATCACTGTAAAAGAAAGTAAAGCATCGCATCAATTGATCGAAGAATTGATGTTAAAAGCCAATCAATTGATTGCAGAAAAAATGGGTAATGTTAAAGTAAAAAAAGAAACCTTGCCTTTCCCATATCGTGTGCATGATCAACCGAATGAAGATAAATTAAACCCTTTTGTGGTATTTGCTAAAAAGCATGGATATCCTTTTAATATTGATTCTCCCGAACATATTGCGCATAGTTTTAACAATTTAATGTTGGCTTCAAAAGGCAAACCAGAGCAACATGTTTTAGAGCAATTGGGTATTCGCACGATGGCCAAAGCGGTGTATACTACCAACAATATTGGCCACTACGGATTAGGCTTTGAACACTATTGTCATTTCACTTCTCCGATACGCAGGTATCCTGATGTGCTTGTGCATAGAATCGTACAAAGTGTTTTAATGGGCAATGCCATGAATGACGAAGGTTTAGAGGAAAAATGTACGCATTGTAGCATGCGTGAAAGAGCAGCAATGGAAGCAGAGCGTGCTGCCAATAAATACAAACAAGTTGAGTTCATGCGTGATTATTTGGGACATAGTTTCGAAGGGATTATTAGCGGTGTAGCAAGTTTCGGCTTCTTTGTGGAAACAGTGGAGCACAAATGCGAAGGCTTAGTATCCATTGCAAGCTTGTCTAAATTTGATGACTTTAGATTGATTGAAGCAGACTATGCTTTAGTAGGTTCTAGGTCGGGTCGTAAATTCAATATGGGGGATAAAGTGGTGGTCAAAGTAGCCGCAGCCAATTTGGATAAACGCCAATTAGATTTTGAATGGGAAATCAATGGAATGCTAAATAAAAAAGATTGATTAGCAATTAATAAGCTGTCAGGGTTTCTTCAAAAATAATGCCTTCCTCTGCTAAGCATTTTAAGATGGGTTGGTAGATTCTTGCATCAATTGGAATATGCAATCCTGTCATTTGAATCTCTCCTTTTAAATAGGCGCATACACCCATTGCCAATGGTAAACCCACTGTAGTAGCCATGGCAGTATTGATGGCGTCATCCCCAGTGAATACCATGCTGCTATCCAATTTAAATTGTCGATCACCTATGCTGTATTCAATTTCGTGCAACATCACCACCAAATCTTTGTCTGTATCTGCAAGCTTCCATTTATCTTCTAACAACCATTGTAAGATACTTGCATTGGAATTAAATTGAGCTGGAATTGAAGTAGACTCGTACAATCCAATGAATTCAAGTTGTTCCTTGATCTGAGGATCTTGATTAAATTTTGTTAAGACTTGCTCTAATTTATTTTTTTGAATATGACTATTAAACCAATCTTTAACAGTGGTATTTGGTGCTAATTCAATAGCTGTCTCATTTGTTAAATCCAATTGTACTATGGCATTCCAGCCAGTACAAAATGCTGGATAGCGTAGGGTAGTTCGCACAAAATTGTGTACACCATGTAAATGATAGGTGTCGATATAAGACAAGGAATTTCTATTAGGATAAAAAGCCAAATTGCCAATACCAGGTAATGGCACTAGTTGGGTTTGATCAAATATTTCAGAATAATTTTTAGTTACTGTAGCACCATTTTCTAAATAAATGGCGCCTGCTTTTCCTGCTAAAATGATGTTTCTAGGATTCCAACTAATTTTATAATGCCAAGGATTGTCATCACTTTCTGGTGCAATCAATCCGCCACAATGCGATTTAAAGCTGGTAATTTTGCCTCCTTTTTCATGAATCTCATCTATGATAGCCATGGCACTCATATGGTCAATTCCGGGATCTAAACCCATTTCACAAAGGAATAAAAGTTGTTTAGCTTCAATATCTGAGGCAATGGAACGCATATTATCGTCCACATAAGAGGCTGTGAACAATGGTTTTTCAAAATGCAAGCAATCTTTAGCCACTAAAAAATGCAGTTGAGCAGGCAGCATGGAGACCACGATATCCGCTTTTTGAACCAAATTTTGACGATCTATTTCATTTTTGATGTCAATACCAAGCGCTGTTCCATTGGGGGCATTATTCCACTTATTTTTAGCGGTTGCTTCATCTCCGTCTGCTAGTACAATATACCAGTCATTTTCAACCGCTTTTTGTTGTAAATATTGGATTAAAACTGTGGCAGATTTGCCAGCTTCAATAATGAGAATTTTTTGGCCCATTGTTGAATGTATAAGTGGTTAAAAATGTATGGGTTAAAGTTAGTATTTATTACTAAAAACTGTGGATAAAATTGTGTAAATTAATACTGATTTTAAGCATAAAAAAGGGGTCAAAAAGGTATCTTCGTAAACGTAGGTATCCTAGGTCTTTTTGGGCATAGGAAATTGACTATAAGAAACAAAAAATATGGAAGAAAATTTAGGTGAAAATTTAGGTCTAGAACAGACCCAAGACAATGATCGTGTGATAAGAGTCAACATTGAAGAGCAGATGAAAACCTCTTACATTGACTACTCCATGTCTGTGATTGTAGGTCGAGCTTTACCCGATGTTCGTGATGGTTTTAAACCAGTTCACCGTCGTGTTTTGTTTGCGATGCATGAGTTAGGTAATAACAGCAATAAACCATATAAAAAATCTGCACGTATTGTTGGAGAAGTGATGGGTAAATTTCACCCACATGGTGACACCGCTATTTACGACACTTTAGTGCGTATGGCGCAGGAGTGGACCATGCGTTATAGATTGGTAGATGGACAAGGTAACTTTGGTAACCAAGATGGTGATCCACCGGCAGCAATGCGATATACGGAAGCGCGTTTACAAAAGATTTCCGAAGCCATGTTGGATGATTTAGAAAAAGATACAGTAGATTATCAATTGAACTTTGATGATAGCTTATCTGAGCCAAGTGTACTACCTACAAGGATTCCACAGCTTTTAGTGAATGGATCATCAGGTATTGCAGTGGGTATGGCGACGAATATGTTGCCACATAATTTGAATGAAGTAGTGGATGGTTGTATCGCTTACATCAACAATAAAGATATTACGATCGAAGAATTAATTTCCATTGTAAAAGCACCCGATTTTCCTACAGGTGGCGTGATTTACGGCATGGAAGGCGTGAAGCAAGGCTTGATGACAGGTCGTGGTCGTGTTGTGTTACGCGGAAAATGCAATGTAGAAACAAAAGCCAACGGTCGTGAAATGATCGTGATCAATGAAATTCCTTACCAAGTGAATCGTGATCATTTAACAGATCGTATTGGTCAGTTGGTAGTAGATAAAGTAGTAGAAGGGATCACGCATGTCAACAATGAAAGTAATAAGCGCGAGGGAACCCGTATTGTAATTGAATTACGTAAAGATGCAGTTGCCCAGGTGATCATCAACCAATTATTCAAATTCACAGAATTGCAAACCAGTTATGGTATCAACAATGTGGCGTTGGTAAAAGGTCGTCCTAGAATTTTGAACCTAAGAGATTTGATTTTAGAGTTCGTTGATTTTAGAATGGAAGTGGTGATTCGTCGTGCTAAATTTGAATTAAGAAAAGCAGAAGAGCGTGCACATATTTTAGAAGGTTATTTAATTGCCTTAGATCACCTAGACGAAGTCATTCGTTTAATTAGAAATTCTGCCAATCCTGATGCAGCGAAGGAAGCCTTAATCACAGCAGGATGGGGTATTTCAGAGATCCAAGCAAAAGCAATTTTAGAATTAAGATTGCAACGTTTAACGGGCATGGAACGTGAAAAAATTAAAGAAGAATTTGACCAATTAATGAAATTAATTGCTTCTTTAAAAGAATTATTAGGAAGCGAACATTTACGTTTTGAACTCATCAAAACTGAATTATTAGAAGTGAAAGAAAAGTTTGGTGACGAGCGTAAATCTGAAATCCAATACTTGGCAGACGAAATGCGTATCGAAGATTTAATCGAAGAAGAAGATGTGGTGATTACCATTTCTCATTTAGGATATATTAAGCGTACATCTGCCACTGAGTACCGTCAGCAAAAGCGTGGAGGCCGCGGCGCCATTGGTTCTAAGACAAGAGAAGAAGATTATGTAGAGCATTTATTTATTGCATCTACCCACGATACGATGTTGTTCTTTACAGAAAAAGGAAGATGTTTCTGGATGCGTGTATATGAAATTCCAGAAGGAGAAAAAACAAGTAAGGGTAGAGCGATCCAAAACTTAATTCAACTTCCACAAGACGATAAAGTAAAAGCAATTATCGAAGTGCGTAATTTGGCTGATAAGGATTATGTGAATAATCATTATATCATTTTATGTACTAAGAAAGGAATCATCAAGAAAACATGTTTGGAAGAATTTAGTCGTCCAAGAGTCAATGGTGTGAACGCTATTACTATCAACGAAGGCGATGAATTATTAGCAGCACGTTTAACGGATGGTAACAACGAAGTGATGATGGCTGTGAAGTCTGGTCGTGCCATTCGTTTCCCAGAAGAAAAAGTAAGACCAACAGGAAGAGGCGCGATTGGTGTTGCTGGTATCGAAGTAGATGACGAAACGGACGAAGTGGTTGGACTAGTTTGCGTAAGCAGAGAAGATAAAGACCGCACCATTTTAGTAGTGAGTCAACAAGGATATGGAAAGCGAACTCCAATTGATGACTATCGTATCACCAACCGTGGTGGTAAGGGGGTTAAAACAATCAATGTGACCGAAAAAACAGGAAGTTTGGTTGGCTTAATGGATGTATTAGAAAAAGAGGACTTAATCATCACTTGTAAATCTGGTGTAACCATTCGAACTAGTATTGCTGATATTAGAGAAGCGGGTAGAGCAACACAGGGCGTTAAATTGATTCGTTTAGACGAAAATGATGAGATTGCCGCAACTTCTAAGATCGAAGAACAGGACGTTCCAGAAGAAGGTGAAATTGCTGAAATAGAATCAGTTACAGGAGATACTTCAACTAAATCAGACTTAAATGTTGTGGATGATGAACCTGCTGAGTTTGATGATACTATTAATAATGAAGGAGCCGATACGCCCGAAGCATAAATTAATTAACTTAGAACTTTAAAATAATCATTATGAAAAAATGGATTGGTGCAATGTTTTTGATGACATTGATGCAAACAGCTTTCGCTCAAGACTTCAAAAAGGTAGAGACAAGCTTATTATTAAATAATTTTGAGTCTGCTAAGACTGAATACGAAAAAGCGGTTACAAAAAAAGCAAGTCTAGAAACAACTGCAGAAGGGTATTACTGGAAATCAAAAATTTATGCAGGTTTATCTAAGGATCCAGCTGCTAAATATCCAGATGCTGCTGAGAAATTATATAAGAGTTTAGAGGACTATATTAAGGCAGATCCTGAATTCACTTTTGCCATTAAAAGTGGACAAGAACCATTTTTTGAAGTGTATATTAAAAGCTTTAAAGATGGCGTAGCTGCTTTTGGAGAAAAGAAATGGAAAGAAGCTGCTGCAAATTTTGATAGAGGCGTGGTTTTAAGTGATATCATTTTCTCAAAAGGTTGGTCTACGAATAAGCAACCATTTGATACAACAACATTGATGTATGCAGGTTATTCAAACCAAAATGCAGGTAACGATGACCTTACTATCAAGTACTACACTAGAATGATCAATGCGAATATGAAATCGCCAGATCTATTGGACATGTATAAATTTGTTTTAATTAAAGCAGCTGAGAGGAAGGACAAAGACTTATTTGATCAGTACTATACGATTTCAGAGCAGAATTATCCAGAAGAAAAATGGTTTGAATTTAGAGCAGATTATATCGATAAAAATTTGACAGCTCTGCAAAAAGTAGCTGCTTATGAAGCTCAAATAGCTGCAAATACTATAAATGAAACAGAATGTCAAATGTATGGTGACATGTTTATGGCTGCCAGAAACGTAGATGGTTTATCTGACGATAAAGCAAACTATTATTTAGATAAAGCAGCGGATGCCTATATGAGAGCCTATAAGTTGAATACTACGAACTTTGCAGCTGCATTTAATGTGGGGATTAGTTACTACAACCAATACACTGTATTTGACGACCAATTCGTTAACAATATCAGAGCTTTACAACAAATAAATGCGAATAAGCCAGTTGCGCCTAAAGATCCAAAGAAGAAATTGGCTTTTGATGCTGCATTTAAGGCACAGCAGGATTCTATTAAAAAATTGAATCTAGCTTTGGATGCACCAATGAAAGCAAAAGTGGACCAAGCTATTGAGTGGATTGAAAATGCCTTCAATATTGTGAAAGACAAAACAACATTATCTAAACAAGAGAAGAATGTGGCTGCTAGATCTGTAGATTTCTTAGCAACATTATATGCTGCTAAAAGAGATAAAAATAGAGCCAATCAAAAACTATACGACGAGTTAGACGCGAAGTTTACCAAATACGATTTGTTGCACGACAAATACCAATAGTATATAAGCAATTGGTTTACCCCAAGGACTATAAAATTTAAAGCCTTCCCAAACGGGAGGGCTTTTTTATTGCTTATACAATCTAATCAACAATTGAATCTGGTATGCAGATAGCACAATCATCCAGTAAAAGGGTATTACCTGTAATATACTATTTAACATAATGTTAATTATAAGCAAATTAAATAGGTTTAAATCTATCGATATACTGTTTGTTCAATACAAAATTGGTTGTATTTTGTAGGATAAACAGATCACACTATGCCATTACAATCATCTAGACGAAAATTTGTACAAGACGCTGGTTTAGCATCTATCGCTTTGAGTTTAAGTCCACAGTTTATCAAAGCGCAATCCAATGCTAAAAAAGACATCATTAAAATTGGTGTAATTGGTACTGGATTTCGTGGTCAAGATCATATTGAATTAATGGTGCAACGTCCAGATGTGGTGCTTGTCGCATTTGCAGATCCGGATGAAAAGATGATGGCAGATGCCCAAAACATCCTAAAAAAGGCTGGAAAAACAGCTGCTATAGAGTATAAAAATGGCAAAGAAGACTATAAAAACCTACTTAAAAGAACGGATATTGATGCGGTAATCATCGCTACACCATGGGAATGGCATATCCCACAAGCTATAGAAGCCATTAAAAATGGGATTATTCCAGGCGTAGAAGTCTGCGGTGCTATTAATCTAAAGGATTGTTGGGATGTGGTGAATGCAAGCGAGAAATACAATGTACCTGTGATGTGTTTAGAGAATGTATGTTATCGTCGCGATGTATTGGCCGTCTATAATATGGTTAGAAAAGGCTTATTTGGGGAATTATTACACTTACAAGGTGGTTATGAGCACGATTTAAGGGGTGTTAAGTTTAATAATGGGATAACTGCCTATAATTCTGGGGCTGAATTTGGTGAAAAAGGATACAGTGAGGCAAAATGGAGAACATATCACTCCTTATATAGGAATGGTGAATTGTATCCAACCCATGGACTTGGGCCCGTGGCTATGATGACCGATATCAATAGAGGCAATCAACTAACAAGACTATCTTCTGTGGCTACTAAGGCAAGAGGTTTACATAAATATATAGTTAACCATCCACAAGGAGGTGAAAATCACCTTAATGCGAATTTAAATTTTAAATTGGGAGATATTGTAACAACGAGTATCCAGACCTATAATGGAGAGACAATTTTGCTAACACATGACACCAATTCTCCCCGTCCTTATAATCTTGGCTTTAGAGTACAAGGCACGCAAGGTTTATGGCAGGATTTTGCTGCTGGTCAATTTTCAGCGGGACATATCTATATAGAAGGACTTTCTCCTAAAGCGCACCAATGGGAAAACCCAGAAGCCTATTTAAAGCAGCATGACCATCCATTATGGAAGCGTTATGAGGCAGATGCCACTGGAGCTGGTCATGGCGGAATGGACTTTTTTGTAATCAATGCCTTCTTAGAGTGTATTAAAAGAGCCGTGCCGTTCCCAATGGATGTATATGATTTAGCAACTTGGTATGCGATTACGCCTTTGTCTGAGAAATCCATTGCAGAAAATGGTCAAGTACAAGAAATACCAGATTTCACCCGAGGTAAATGGAAAAACAGAAAGCCAGACTTTGCAATGGATGACCAGTATTAAAGTATTTGATTGAATACTTTCAATAATTGAATCTGATTATTGGTACGGTCTAAATTTTGATCCGGTCTTTCTACGCGATAATATTGATCTAATTCTAGAAAGTCTGTCAAAAATCGGAGTGCTTGCATATAAATGATACTTTGTCCTGAAAATGCAAAATGGTCTTTCTCAAAATTTGTCAAGAACTCCCCCATCGCTTCTAAGTAGCCTTCTTGCATAGCAGTCCATCTTTCCGGAAGCACTTTTATTTGATTTAAATCCTGACATGCTTCATTCACTGGACAGAGGTAGGTTCTACACATGTCACCGACATCACTCATAAAATAACCTGGCATAGTGGTATCCAAATCGATAACACAAATAGCTGCATCCTCCTTAAACAAGACATTGCTAATTTTTGTATCATGGTGTGTGACACGTAAATGCGCATCCTGATGTCCTGTAAAATGCAGCCATTGTTTTACATAAGCTTGGTGTGATTGTAAAAACAAGATGGCCTCTTTTGCTTGTGAAATCCTATTGGCATCTCCATGTATAAAAGCTTGTTCAAATTGATGGTATCTTAAAGCAAGGTCATGAAATTGTGGGATAGTGACTTTTAACTGCGCGATTGGGAATTCAATTAAACTAGCAGTGAATTGTCCAAATTGATTGGCAGCTGCTTTAGCTTGAGACGCAGTTGATAATACATCTAAGGCAATGCCGTTTATTTTTTTAAATGCACGATAGTGTTTCCCGGCCGATTCAATCAAGGTCTCCCCTCTTAAATTTGGCACCAAAAACGTAAATAATTGATCTGTTTGATTGGTATTGTAATACTGACCAATGGCATTAATATTATGATCAATCGCAAAAGGATCTTTAAAAACTTGGGTATTGATATTTTGTAGAATAAATTCACCTTGCACCGAACTTACTTCAAAAGTTTGGTTGATTAACCCTTGCGTTAATGGGCTAGCCGTCGCATTTCCCCATCCATATTGATCAAAAATTGATTGCATCATAATCTTGATAAATGTACAAAATTAACGGCTTACTGACTATCTTTAAGAACTGAATATTAATTGCATCATCACCATGGACAGAAGAAAATTTATCAATCTAAGTGGATTAGGGATCACCAGTTTTTCGATACCAAATTTCATCCAATCAAGGAATCCATCTAATTTAATTCAACCCATTGTAGCATCTACTTGGGATGCTGGTATCAGAGCCAATGTAGCAGCTTGGGAAGTGTTAAAAAATGGAGGTCATGCATTGGATGCGGTAGAACAAGGTGTGATGGTGACTGAAAATGAAATCAATTGTTGTGTTGGTTTAGATGCCAACCCAGACAGAGATGGTTTTGTTACTTTAGATGCTTCTATTATGGATCATGAATTCAATTGTGGTTCTGTTGCATTTTTAGAACGCATTAAACATCCTATTTCAGTGGCAAGAAAAGTGATGGAAAAATCACCCCATGTATTTTTGGTGGGTGCAGGTGCACAGTCATTTGCTTTGGCGAATGGGTTTAAATTAGAATCTGGTGCATTATCAGAAGAAGCGAATAAGAATTATAAAGCTTGGTTGAAAACATCCAATTACAAACCAATTGTTAACGTAGAGAAAAATCAATCTGTTACTTATAATGATCCAGCATTCAATGCGCCAACAAAATTAACAGATGGCGAATGGAATCATGACACCATTGGGATGATTGCATTGGATCAATTTGGCAATCTAAGTGGTAGTTGTACCACCAGTGGTGCAGGTTTTAAAATGCGTGGTCGAGTTGGGGACTCTCCTATTATTGGTGCGGGTTTATATGTTGACAATGAAGTGGGTGCAGTGGTTGCGACTGGTCAGGGGGAAGATGTGATTAGAGTGGCTGGCGCAAGTGCTGTTGTGGATTGGATGCGTCAAGGTAAAAGCCCAGAAGAAGCTTGTAAGCTTGTCGTTGAAAAAATTAATCGAATCAAAAAAGAAAAGGCAAAAGATATTCAAGTTTGCTTTGTAGCCATCAATAAAAAAGGAATAGTTGGTGCATACGCTTTACAAAAAGGGTTTAATTTTTCTGTATGCAATAAGGAAGGCAATATATTAAATGATGCAGGATATTTAATCTAACAGAAAAAGTTATGTCAAAAATTTTACTTGAAATTGCAGCATTTAGTATAGAGGCAGCTTTGAATGCTTTAAATGCAGGGGCAGACAGAATTGAATTTTGTGAGAATCCAATGGAAGGTGGTACCACGCCTTCTTATGGAAGTTTATTATTATTCTCTCAATTAACCAAGCAGCCAATTTTCCCAATCATACGTCCAAGAGGTGGAGATTTTTTATACACTGATAGAGAATTTCAGGTAATGCAGAACGACTTGATGGCTTGTCAGCAATTGGGTTTTAAAGGAGCAGTCATTGGACTATTGAATGCAGACGGAAGTATAGATACTAAAAGAACAAGTGCATTGATTCAAGCCGCAGGTAATATGGAAATTAGTTTTCATAGAGCATTTGATCGTTGTCAAGATCCATTTTTGGCATTAGAACAATTAATTGATATTGGGTGCAAAAGAATTTTAACAAGTGGTCAAGTGCCAAATGTTAGCAATGCCATTCCAATGATTCAACAATTGGTTGAAAAAGCAAATGATAGAATCATTATTTTACCTGGAAGTGGTGTGCGAGCAGATAATATTGCAACCATTGTTGCGCAAACAGGTGCGAAGGAAATGCATAGTTCTGCAAGAAAATCGATGCCTTCTAAAATGGCATTCAATCAACCAAGCATGCAAGAAAACATGCAGTATTTTGATGTAGATGTAGATGAAATTAAAGCAATGCTTTCTGCAATTAATACAGCATCCTAACCTTAATGGTCTCTTTGACTTCTTTTAATAGCGCCATGGCTTGCTTGGATAATTTACTATCCACATCTAGCACAACGTAGCCAATTTCATCATTTGTTTTTAAGTATTGACCAACTATATTGATCTTATTTTTAGATAACAATGTATTGATTGCGCCCAACACACCAGGCACATTTTTATGAATATGTAAAATGCGATGTGCACCATCTACTGGTGGCAAACTTAAAGATGGTATGGTATGAGATCCATTGGAGACACCTCGCTCCAAGTATTGGTATAATTTAATACTTACATCTTCTCCTATATTTTCTTGCGCTTCTTCTGTGGATCCGCCAATATGTGGTGTCAATAAGACATTGGATAAACCTTGTAATGGGGTGTTAAAAGCATCTCCGTTTTTTTCTGGTTCAATAGGGAATACATCTATCGCTGCACCAGCAATATGTTTTTCTTTAATGGCTTCTGCTAAAGCATCTAAATCCACCACTTCTCCCCTTGCATAATTGACTAAAATCGAGCCTGATTTAAATTGTTTAATCAACGCTTTATTAATCAAATTTTTTGTTTGGTTGGTCTCTGGCACATGCAATGAAATAATATCTGAACTACTCACAATTTCTTTCATCGATTTTCTTGCCTGCGCATTGCCTAATGGCAACTTTGTTTCGATATCATAAAATTGAACACGCATCCCCATCGCCTCTGCCATTACACTTAATTGTGTACCAATATTGCCATAGCCAATGATGCCCATTGTTTTGCCTCTTAATTCAAAACTTCCCTTAGCCTCTTTATTCCAAATGCCATTGTGTGCTGCTTTGTTTTTATCTAAAATTCTTCGAATTAATAAAATGGAAGCGCCAATAACCAATTCAGCGACACTTCTGGTATTGCTATAAGGCGCGTTGTAAACTGCAATTCCTTTTTGTTTACATGCTTTTAAATCCACTTGGTTAACCCCAATGCAAAAGCATCCAATTGCTTGTAATTTTTTTGCACTATCCAATACCTTCTTAGAAATAAATGTTTTTGAACGAATGCCCACAATATGCACGTCCTTGATCACTTTAATCAATTCTTCCTCGCTTAAAGCCCCAGCTACTTTCTTCACATCCGCATACCCTTGTTGTTTGAAGTATTGTACCGCTTTGTCACTTATATTTTCTAAAAAAAGTACTTTAATTCTATCTTTGGGATAGCTGGTTAGGTCAATTTTGCTCATATTACAAAGTTAATTTAAAATCTGCGTTTTGACTTCAATCACAATATTTTATATCTATTATACGTTATATAGCTATACCCTATAAAAACTAACAGATGATCGTTCGATGCTTTTTATTGTTACAAATTTTATTACTGACTGCTTCCTGTGGATCAAGTCAGGGTCCCAATTATTTAGGCACTGCCAATAATTTCACTTATAATAAAATATCTACTGGAGAAAAGGAGCAATATGCCGAAGCGATTAAATTAAAGTACCAATCCATTTTAGGGAATAAAAATTTTAGCGGTCAAATTTTAGTCGCTAAAAATGGTGAAATCATTTTTGAAGATTACAAAGGTTTTGCCAATTATAAAACTAAAGATGCCTTAGTCGCAGCAACTCCTATTCATTTAGCGTCTGTCTCTAAAACCTTCACGGGTATGGCTGCCCTTCATTTATGGGAAAAGGATCAATTACATCTGAAAGCGTCTGTAGACGAATATTTGCCAGCATTTCCCTATAAAAATGTGAACATTGAAATGTTATTATCTCATCGAAGTGGCTTACCTGATTATGCCATCTTCTTGGAGTCTAAACAATATAAATCAGTTAGATATAAAACCAAAAGAGGTCGATGGGCAAAGAAATTGGTATTGATAAAAAATGAAGCCCCTTTTAGATCAGGTTTATATACCAACCAAGATGTCTTGGATTTTATGATTCAAAAAAAACCTGCTATTGTGGCTAATCCTGACCGTGTTTTTAAGTACTGCAATACCAATTACGTCATACTAGCCTTGATCATAGAAAAGATCACTGGTCAAGATTTCCCTACTTACCTGCAAGAAACCATCTTTAAGCCATTGAAAATGGAGCATAGTTTTGTAATGAGTCAGCAAAGTATGGACAAATACCTGCCCTCCTACAATGCACAAATGGTGCCTTATAAAATGGAAAAATACGATATGATTTATGGGGATAAGAACGTCTATAGTACGGCAAGAGACCTCTATTTATGGGATAAAGCTTTAACTGAAGGCCGTTTTTTACAAGCTTCCACTTTAGAGATGGCATATGAACCCAAAAGTCCTTCCAGTAAGTATTGGCATAATTATGGCTTAGGATGGCGTGTATTGGCGAAGCCAAACGAAGAAAAGTTGATTTATCATAATGGATGGTGGCATGGTAATAATACGGTATTCACTCGATTAGTGGGTCAAACAGCAACCATTATCATTTTAGGTAATAAATACAACCGTGCCATCTATAAAGGCAAGGAGATTGCTGCTGTATTTACCGGAAAAGAGGATACGACCTCTTTGGTCGAGTAATTTGCCCTTTTTTGCCCATTTTTGACTTTTACCCCCTATTTTTGCAGACCTCAAACGAATCTAAACAGAAAACAAAAGAATAAGTATTGCTATGAAAGATCTTCTATTTTATGCCGTTCCGGCAATGGGTGTTGTAGGATTATTGTATACACTCTTGAAATTCAATTGGGTATCTAAACAAGACGCAGGTAATGACCGTATGAAAGAAATTAGCACTTATATCGCTGAAGGTGCAATGGCATTCTTGAAAGCGGAGTGGAAAATCTTAGGCTATTTTGTGGTCATTGTAGCCTTATTATTAGGGTTTATGGCTACTAAAAATGCAGAAAGTCACTGGAGTATTGCTGTCGCATTTGTAATTGGTGCTGTATTTAGTGCCACTGCTGGATATATCGGAATGAAAGTAGCTACTAAAGCAAACGTAAGAACTGCTCAAGCAGCTAAAACAAGTTTAGCGCAAGCATTAAAAGTATCTTTTACTGGTGGATCTGTGATGGGCTTAGGCGTATCTGGATTAGCTGTATTAGGATTAGGTGGATTGTTTTTAGTATTGAAGCAACTATTTTTTGTAAATGGCGACCCTTCAGAAATGCTAAGAACGATTGAAGTGTTAACTGGATTTTCTTTAGGTGCTGAATCAATTGCATTATTTGCGCGTGTAGGCGGTGGTATTTATACAAAGGCTGCTGACGTTGGTGCTGACTTAGTAGGTAAAGTAGAAGCAGGTATTCCAGAAGATGACCCTCGTAACCCTGCAACCATTGCAGATAACGTAGGAGACAATGTGGGTGATGTGGCTGGTAT
>Ga0114967_10002472_pt1 | contig 15419 bp, 14 predicted proteins | sample M_130628_MF_Meta_FD_92639 | JGI IMG/M metagenome (GOLD analysis project Ga0114967, IMG submission 92639) | Freshwater microbial communities from Lake Montjoie, Canada to study carbon cycling - M_130628_MF_MetaG | ecosystem: Environmental > Aquatic > Freshwater > Lake | place: Lake Montjoie... | reverse complement strand
GATTGGCGTCGAGTTTTGTGGCACGAGTATTACCTCGTTATCGAGCACTACGCCTGCTCAAATCGCGCAACAACTCGAGCTCAATCCTCACTTTATCTTTGCGAATGCCGCATCGCGCGGCTACGGCGTGGTTGAGCTGAGCCCCACGCAACTCACCACCACGCTCACTGCAGTCAACGACGCGCGTGACCCTAAGTCTGGCGCGTTTGTCTTGGCCAAATTTGCCGTTGAGGCGGGACGTGCGGCAGTCAACTCGGCATAGGCTAGTTAGCGTATTTCATAAGTACCCCTTTTTTTGTAACCTAAGGTAAAACTTAAGGTGTCACAAAATATTATGCAGGTACTATCCGCTGGTCACATTTACCTCGTCGACGATGACGCCTCAATCCGAAGTGCGTTAGCCGGTACGCTCGAGCGTCAAGGCTTTTCCGTGACCCCCTATGCCAGCGCTGCTGAGTTTTTACAACATGCCACGCCCGTATCACCCGCGGTGATACTGCTCGACATGCGTATGCCTGGCCTAAGCGGCGTTGAGTGTCAGGCCGACTTAGCGAGTCACGGCTGGACCACACCCATTATCTTTATCAGCGGTGAAAGCCTACCCGCGCAAATCGTGCAAGCCATGAAACAGGGTGCAAGCGATTTTTTGTTGAAACCTTTTTCAATGCAAACTTTATTAGTGGCTGTTGAGCGTGCAATTGAAAGCGATCGCGCGACTCATGCACTGTTGGTCAGAACGCTTGCCGTCGAGAAGCTCTATGCAGCGCTGACACCGCGCGAGCGTGAAGTCTTCGAGGCAATCATCGAAGGCAAAACCAACAAGCAAATCGCCGACAGCGATGGCTCTGCCGCGGCCACCATCAAACTACATCGCTCTCGCGTGCTGTCAAAAATGCAAGTCGAATCGGCCGCAGAGTTAATCGCCTTAACAAGCGACATCGATATTTCAGCGCTCAGATTGCGCAGCCTTGACGTCAAGCACCCACTCGCGCCAGAGCGCCACCATTAAGGCCATCAAGACCGGGCCGATAAACAGCCCGACGATTCCCATCGTTTTGACGCCCCCGACTAAACCAAAAAACGTGGGCAAGAACGGCAGCTTGACTGGGCCGCCTACCAAACGGGGCCGCAGCGTTTTATCGACGATAAACAACTCAATCGTCCCCCAGGCAAACAAACTTGCGCCCGCAAGGGGGGCACCCGAGCCCACCAAATATAATGACACTAGGGTAAAACACAACGGTGCACCGCCTGGGATCATCGCCATGAAGGCCGTGATCACACCGAGCAATACCGGCGAAGGCACATCGGCAACCCAATAGGCCAGCCCTAACACGACCCCTTCACCGATCGCGATCAGGCCCATGCCCGTCACGGTAGAGCTAATTGTGGCTGGAATCACTCGCGAAAACCGTTGCCAACGCGAAGGCAGGACTCGCTCGCCCAAGATATCAAGTTGGCCCACCATCCGATGGCCATCTTTATACACAAACAACAACGTGATTAGCATGAACAACAAAGTCAGCATGATGTGAAACGCATTGCCTGTTGCCGACAACACGACGCGATAGATATTGCCGATATGTTGACCGCTGATCGCCTCGACCAGACTGCCAAGCGCATGGGGTTGACCTAAAAACTGGGCCCAATAACTGCCTAGCCTCTCACCAACATAGGGTAACGCCACAATCCAGTCAGGCGACGCTACGCCTTCGCGGTTTGCGGTCAAGAGCCAGGCCAACAGGTGACTTGCCTCGTTGACCGAGTAGTACAAGGCAACAGACAACGGCGCGACAAGCACGAGCAAGATAAATATCAACGCTACGCTTGCCGCCAAGGTGGTGCGACCGCCGCACACCTCTACCCATCTTGAATACAACGGCCAGCTAGCAAACCCAATGATCAAAGCTGCCAGTACAGGCACGACAAAGCCACTAAAAAAATACACCCCTGCGGCTAATAGCAAAACAAGTAACAGGCGTGCAACGACGTGCACAGGCAATACCGGCTGCATTAATTCAACACTCGAATCGGGCTACCCGCAGCCCAAGCTTGAATATCTGCTACGACATTTGCGTAAAACACTGCAAAGTTTTCGGGCGTGACATAGCCCAAGTGCGGCGTGAGCAACGTGCGAGGTGTTTGACGCCAGGCATCGGTGGTTGCCAGAGGCTCGGCGTCATAGACATCGAGGCCGGCACCCGCAATTTTGCCTTCGGTCAACAATTTTTGCAGCGCTGGCTGATCGATCAAGCCGGCGCGTGAGGTGTTGATCAAGTAGGCGGTCGATTTCATTGTTTGCATACTTGCGGCATCGACAATACCGCGCGAACGATCGCTTAACACCATATGCACACTGATCGCATCCGACGTAGCAAAGAGCTCTTGTTTAGACACAAGCTTAACGCCAGCTTTAGCCGCACGCTCTTCGGTGAGGTTTGGGCTCCAGGCGACAACGTCCATGCCAAACGCCAAACCGACACGCCCGACGCACTGGCCTAAGTGCCCGGCGCCAACCAAGCCTAAGCGTTTAGCTTCGAGGGTCGGGGGCATAGAGGTTTGCCACAAGCCTTTCTGCATGTTGGCCGCTTCTTTCGGGATTTGCTTGAACAGTGCAAGCAGTAATGACCAAGCAAGCTCAGCCGTTGCACCGGTGCTTTTGGGGTCTCCGGGTGCGCCGCAGACGTCAATGCCCTGAGCGCGGCAAGCCACCATATCGACCGAACTATTGCGCATGCCTGTTGTGATCAGTAAACGTAGCTTAGGCAAGGCCTTGATCACCGTTGCCGGAAAGGCAGAGCGTTCGCGCATGGCGACAATCACATCGAACGACTCAAGGGTCTTAGCCAGCTCAGCAGGCTGGATGTATTCAGAAAAAAAACTGACGTCAGCGTTGAGGCTATCCCACTTCGCCATGTTGGGGGCAACTTTTAAATAATCATCCAGTACGGCAATACGCATCAAATACTCCTAATTTTTTGTTGTAACAAAATAACTACGCAACGAACTGATAGTGACATTGGGTGACATCGCCCGCTGCAGAATGGATCACTACTTCGCCTGTTGTAGGCGTTTTTCAATATCTTCTTTCGGGATTGCACCGCCCACCCGCGACCCGTCGGCAAAAAATAACGCGGGCGTGCCTCGCACCATCAGCTTTTGGCCGAGCGCCACCATCTGATCAATCGGTACGTCGCAATTGAGCGTGGCGGGCACTTTGTTCTGAAGCATCCACGCATCCCACACCGCTACGCGATCTGAAGCACACCACACATTACGCACTTTTTGCGTGGAATCTGGTGACAAGATCGGATACGGGAAAGTAAAGATCGTGACGTTGTTAATACTATCAATTGCTTTTCGCAGCTGCTTACAGTAGCCGCAATTTGGATCTTCAAAAATTGCCAGTTTGCGCGAACCGTCACCACGCACCTGCTTGAAAGATAACTCGAAAGGCAATTGATCAAAGGGCATTTGTGCCAAAGAGTCTTGACGTTCGCGGGTGATGTCGCGACGAGTCTTTGCATCGATTAAGGTGCCGTCTAAAACAAAATTCACTTTCTCGTCGGTGTACACCAAATCCATCCCAAGCTGCACTTCGTACAAGCCATAAGGGGTCAAGCGCACGGCGCTGATAGGCGGATTACCAAAACGCTCTGCAAAAAGTTTTTGCACGGCCTGCGTTTTGGCCTCGAGGTTCGTATCGACCGCAGGGGCTTTTTGAGCCCAGGTCGCCGACAGACTACCCAACAAACACAGCGCGACAAGCCATTGGACGTTCATAAATTTTTTCAACCGTACTGCTCCTGATCGATATGTATGTCTTGCTTAGGCACCACTCTTAGCGAGAGGCCCCGGCGATTAAGTATCGCTTAAACAGCGGCATTTTTTCAACCGCCAACATCCCAATGTTACGCAACCACACCACCGGTGCACTTTGCGCCTCGAATAACCGATGTAATCCATCTGTCACCACTCGCATCGCCAACACGGGCTCAGCGCGCGCGCGGCGATAACGTCTTAACACCATCGCATCGCCAGCGCTACTAAATGCTTCGCGCTCGGCGAGCACCTTGACTAAGGCCTCGACGTCACCCAATCCCAAGTTTAATCCCTGCCCAGCAAGTGGATGCAAGCGATGGGCTGCGTCACCGACTAAGGCGATGCGCTCACCAATCATTGGCGACTGATTTAAAGATAAAGGAAAAGTCTGTAGCGCACCACGAAGCGTGAGCTCGCCCATCCGCCCCGCGGTAAGCGTTGCGAGGCGAAGACTCAGTTGGGTAGCTTGCTCTGACGACGGCAACCCCAACAACTCTTGCGCCAGCGACTCTCTGAGCGACCAAACCAAGGACACTTGTGAGCCCGCCTGAGTAGAAGGCATCGGCAATAAGGCGAGTACCCCTTGCTCGTTAAACCATTGATAGGCCGTGCCCTGATGCGGCCGCGTGCAATTCAAGTGCGCAACGATTGCCGTGACGCCATAGGGTTTGATATCAACCGGCAAACCGGCTGCCGCACGCAAAGGCGACTGGGCGCCATCGGCTGCGATGAACAGATCGGCTTGCAAGACGGTGCCTCGGTCGGTCGTGACGCAGGAATAATCGGCATCACCCACCTTGCTATACGTCGCAAATTTTTCTTCGATCCAGTTCAAACCAAAAATCTGCACCGCCTGGGTCAGCACGCGCTCGATCTCACCTGACTCGACAATCCAAGCTAACTCTGGGATCGCCGCCTGCCAGGCGTTTAAGTTGACCAGCCCCGCACCATCACCATGGATCTCCATGGCCTGCACAGCGGTTGAACGCTGTGCGTCGAGCATATTCCACACCCCGATCGATGCTAAAAATCGTTGGCTTGCCGGTGAAATGGCGTACACCCGAGGATGAAAGACCTCAGGCGTGGCGGGCGCAAAGCTCTGGCGCGGGCCCAGCAAGGTGACCTGTTGGCCGCGTCGCGCCAAGGCCAGCGCCGTGGCCAACCCCACGATGCCTGTGCCGCAGACAACGATTGAGGTCTTCAAGGATGGCTCAGCGCGCACTAGGTGCGCCAGCCTGCTTAGGCCAAAGCACCCACATTTGCCCGGCCTGCTTCATGCGGCCTGCCTGCGCCCCTGCGGCCTCACCAAACCCCCAATAAAAGTCGGCACGCGCAGCACCCTTAATGGCAGTGCCCGTATCTTGTGCAAACACCAGACGATTCAACGTTTGAGTCGACGCAGGCATTGTCGTGGCTAAAAATACCGGTGTCCCTAAGGGTACAAAATTGGTATCGACTGCAATCGAACGCTGTGCCATCAAGGGGATCCCGTAGGCGCCTTTGGGCCCGATTTCTGGATCGGTGACGGGCTCTTCTTTAAAAAATACCAAGGCTGGATTGGCATTGAGCATCTCGGGCACGCGCGCAGGATTACGCTTAGCCCATTCGCGAATACTTTGCATAGACGTTTGTGACAACTGCATCTCGCCTTTGTCGGCGAGCCACTTGCCAATCGACACATACGGGTGCCCGTTATGGTCGGCATACGCGACTCGTATCGTTTGACCCTTACCAGGGCCATCGTTTAGCTGGACACGGCCCGAGCCTTGCACTTGTAAAAAGAAATTATCAACCGGGTCATTGACCCACACCACGACCGGTGGTTTGCGTGCCGAGGCCTCAAGGCTTGCACGGCTATCGTAAGGCACCACTCGATTGCCCTCTAGCTTGCCGCGCACTCGCTTACCGGCAAGTTCTGGATACACTTTGCCCAAATCGATGGTCAGCAAATCAGCGGGAACGGTGTAGAGAGGCCACTGATAGACGCCGCCCTGCTGACGCGACCCCACCACCAACGGCTCGTAATAGCCCGTCACGATATTGCTGGCGGGTTTGCCATCTGTACCATCAAGTCGCCAAGGGGCCAGCCACGTTTGCAAAAACTTGCGAACGGCCTCGGGATTATTGGCTGCGGGCGCACGCGCTGGGTCAGTCGCCGCCGCACAGACCGCTTGCCAGGCGCGCGGCGTTGCACGCGTAGGCCCTGCTAAGTTCAAGGCGGTTGGGCGCATCAACCCAGCACAGTTACGTACAAAGGTTGTCCAGACCCCACGCAAATCGTCATTGGTCCAGCCGGGTAGCTCGCCCCAACCAGCCGCGACAAATTTGCTGCCTAACGCACGCGCGGCACTGTCTGCCATCGGAGCCGTAGGCACCACAACAGGCGCTTGGGCACCTGCTGCCGGACCAGCATCTGGCACGAGCGGCGGGCTTGAACAGGCGGCTAACAGCGCCACCACACCCAACAGCAGACCTCGAAGAAAAATACGTGGCATCGCGAGTGACCTTGTCTTTAGCGTTTTAAGAGAGTTTGCTGCTAACGCAACCTGCCCTTTAATGCAGCGTGCGGGGCATAGATAACACAAATTCTGGGATATCAACCTCAAAGGGCACCCCGTTTTCGCCTACGCAATGATAACTGCCGCGCATCGTACCGACAGGCGTTTTAAGAGGGCAGCCACTGGTGTATTCAAAGGTTTCGCCGGGGCCCAGCAATGGCTGCTGACCCACCACACCCAAACCTCGCACCTCTTGAGCGACTTGTTCGCTGTCGCTGATGACCCAGTGCCGGCTGATGACCTGAGCAGGCCGCTCGCCGGTATTGGTAATGCGCACCGTATACGCAAACACAAACTGTTGCTTGGCCGGATCTGATTGCTCAGGCACAAAGCGAGGCTCGACCGCCACGGTTAACTCAAATGGTTTCACAATGAGATCCAAAGAAAACTGCAATAATGGAACAACTTTATTTTGGTTTCCGAACATCATGCCAGAAATGACTGCCCGACCAAAAGCACGTATCGCGCCCAGTATTTTATCTGCTGACTTCGCTCGTTTGGGCGAAGAGGTCAAAAATGTTGTGGCCGCTGGCGCCGACTGGATCCACTTTGATGTCATGGATAATCACTACGTGCCCAATCTGACCATCGGTCCGATGGTGTGCGAGGCCATCCGTCCCCACGTCAGCGTGCCCATCGATGTGCATCTGATGGTTGAGCCGGTTGACAGCCTGATCCCCCAATTTGCGAAGGCGGGGGCCAATGTCATCACGTTTCACCCTGAGGCCTCGCGGCATGTCGATCGTAGCCTTGCCCTCATTCGCGATCAAGGCTGCCAGGCCGGTTTAGTCTTTAACCCTGCTACGCCCCTGAGTTGGCTCACCCATGTCATGGATAAGGTCGATATTATTTTGTTGATGTCGGTCAACCCCGGCTATGGGGGTCAAAGTTTTATACCGGGCACTCTGGATAAGCTGCGTCAGGTGCGTGCACTGATCGATGCGCACGTTCAAGCTGGGGGTCAAGCGATTGCCCTTGAGGTCGACGGAGGCGTCAAAGTCGATAACATCGGCGCCATCCGAGCCGCGGGGGCAGACACCTTTGTTGCAGGTTCGGCGATCTTTGGCCAACCTGATTACACTGCAGTGATTCAAAACATGCGCGAACAACTCAAACTGGCCGAAACTGGCTCGCTCTAAGCGTTTTAACCCTGCTGGTACGGCCCACTTTTTACCGTCAGTATCAGCCTTTTCACTGAAAAAACTACCATGAGTGTCTCGTTAACCATCTCCTCGATGCAACATAATGTCTTCACCCTCTAGCGCTACCCGCAAACCTCTAGCCTTCGATGCTGTCTTGATTGATCTGGATGGCACGTTAATGGACACCATCCCCGATCTGGCCAACGCGGCCAACACCATGCGCCAAGAACTGGGGCTGTCGAGTCTGCCTCAAGCTCAAATTGCGACCTTTATCGGCAAAGGGGCCAAAAACCTAGTCATGCGCATGCTGACCGTCGATGCCGACCCGGCCTCAATCTCGCCCGAGCTCTTCGAGCGTGCGCGCGAGTCGTATTTTCGTAATCTGCATCGGGTCAATGGCGATCAGTCGGTCATGTTTGACGGCGTAATACCCGGGCTTGAATTAATGAAAAGTATGGGCCTGCGCCTAGCGGTCGTGACCAACAAGGCCACCGAATTTACCTTGCCACTACTCGAACGAACCGGCCTGGCACCCTACTTTCAGGCGGTGGTGTGTGGCGATACCCTGGCGCACGCCAAACCGCATCCGGCCCCGATGTTACACGCCTGTGACTTGTTAAAAAGCACGCCCGCACGTAGCGTGACCATAGGCGACTCTATCAACGATGCGCAGTCGGCGCGCGCCGCTGGTTGTAGCGTTTTAGCCGTGCCCTACGGGTATAACGAAGGTCAAAGCGTGCAAACGCTTGACGTCGATGCTATAGTTGACTCAATTGAGGCTGCAGCCCACTGGGTGGCGGCGCGTTAACACAGATCATTTCAAGATGAAATCATTGAACCTGAACCAACTCGTAACTGGCGCCTCGTGGCGCTGGTGGCGTTTTTGTCTCGGGTAAGGTTTTGTCAGCAGTCAGTCTCAAGGCTTAGGCCACCAGACTAAACATACAAGCCAAGCCCGTCCAAACATGGTCGGGTTTTTTTATTGTTTTGCCGACCTTTAAAGCGTGTTGCATTTCGCACCTGAAACCGCCCTACGAGAATTGTCTAAAAATGACCGAAATCGAATTTAAAGCCCTCGCAGCCCAAGGCTATAACCGGATCCCACTGGTCGCTGAAACCTACGCCGATCTCGACACCCCCTTGGCGATCTATTTAAAGCTCGCTCATAGTGGCCCTCAAGGTGGCAAAAACTCTTGCCTGCTTGAGTCAGTGGTCGGAGGCGAGCGGTTTGGGCGCTATTCGTTCATTGGCCTGCCTGCACGCAACGTCATTCGCGCGCGCGGTACGACCACTGAAGTGCTACGCGACGACAAGGTCATTGAAACGCATCAGGGCGATCCGCTTGCCTTCATTTCGCAATATCAAGCGCGTTTTAAAGTCGCCTTGCGCCCTGGCATGCCGCGCTTTGCCGGTGGTTTAGCCGGGTATTTTGGCTATGACACGGTGCGACACATCGAACCCAAACTCGGCCCCGCCACTAAGCCTTATCCGGCCGGAATGGGCGAAGGCCCACCCGATATCTTGTTGTTGCAAGTCGATGAGTTAGTCATCGTTGATAACCTGGCAGGGCGCATTTATTTGATGGTGTATGCCGATCCGGCTCAGCCTGAGGCCTTTAATCACGCACAGAAGCGTATCAAAGAGTTACGGATTCGGCTGCGCAAGCCAATTGAAATCCCCTATAGCCATTCAAGCGTCGTCACCGCCGAAGAACGGCACTTTGCCAAGGCCGATTACCTGGCTGCGGTATTGCGCGCAAAAGAGTACATCGCAGCGGGCGACCTCATGCAGGTGCAAGTCGGGCAAGTGATCACCAAACCGTTTAGTGAATCACCGTTGTCTTTGTATCGCGCACTGCGTAGCTTAAATCCCTCACCGTATATGTATTACTGGAACTTCGGCGACTTTCAGGTCGTTGGCGCTTCACCCGAAATTCTGGTGCGCCAAGAAGCGTTGCCGCTGGCTGACGGGGCGCCCGCTGGCTCGGTACCCGAAACCACCATCACGATTCGACCGTTGGCCGGCACTCGCAAGCGCGGCGCGACCCCCGAGTTGGATGCCGCGCTGGCCGAAGAGCTGCTGGCCGACCCGAAAGAGCGTGCAGAACATGTCATGCTGATTGACCTTGCCCGCAATGACGTCGGTCGAGTCGCAAAAATCGGTAGCGTCAAAGTGACCGACACCATGGTGATCGAGCGCTATTCGCATGTGATGCATCTAGTCTCAAACGTTGCCGGCACGCTTGAGGCCGGCATGAGCAATATGGATGTCTTACGCGCTTCGTTTCCGGCAGGCACCTTGACCGGTGCACCAAAAGTGCGGGCGATGCAAATGATCGACGAGCTTGAACCGGTGCGCCGTGGGATCTATGGCGGCGCCGCGGGCTACTTGAGTTACGGCGGGGAGATGGATGTCGCGATCGCTATTCGTACTGGCATTATTAAAGACGGCATGCTGTACGTGCAGGCGGCCGCCGGCATCGTAGCCGACTCTGACCCAGAACTCGAATGGCAAGAAACTGAGGCAAAAGCCCGTGCAGTGTTACGCGCGGCCGAACAAGTGCAAACCGGGCTTGATGACCCGTTTTAAGCCCCACACCTTGATACGACCTGGATTCAAACCATGCTACTGATGATCGATAACTACGACTCGTTTACCTACAACCTCGTGCAATACTTTGGCGAACTTGGTCAAGACGTGCGCGTGTATCGTAACGACCAGATCACACTCAAAGAGATCGATGCGCTCGCACCTGATCACATCTGCGTGTCGCCCGGGCCTTGCTCACCCGCCGAGGCCGGCATCTCAATCGATGTGATCAAACACTATGCCGGCAAAAAACCGATCTTAGGCGTGTGCCTCGGCCATCAGGCAATCGGCGCAGCCTTTGGTGGCAAGATTGTTCGTGCCCAGCAAATCATGCACGGCAAAACCTCAGACATCACACACACCAACAGCGATGTTTTTAAAGGCTTACCTTCACCCTACACTGTGATTCGCTATCATTCACTGGCGATTGAACGTGTCTCAATCCCCGAGTGTCTGGCGATCACAGCGCAAACCGCCGATGGCGAGATCATGGGGGTACGGCACAAAACACTGCCGGTTTATGGCGTACAGTTTCATCCAGAATCGATTTTAAGCGAGCATGGTCACGCGCTATTGCGTAACTTTCTTGAGCTTGATGAGGTCAAGGCTTAAACCCATCGATATCCTCCTCGCTCTGAATAGCGAGGTTTCGCGGAGCAATACATGATTACCCCGAACGAAGCACTACACCGTTGTATCGAACATCGTGAGATTTTTCACGATGAGATGCTGCACTTGATGCGTATGTTGATGCGCGGTGAGATGTCGCCCACCATTGCTGCAGCGCTCTTGATGGGCCTGCGCGTGAAAAAAGAGACCGTTGGCGAGATCACAGCAGCCGCGCAAGTGATGCGTGAGTTTGCAACGCCCGTGCATGTTGCCAACCCTCAGGATATGGTCGATATGTGTGGCACCGGTGGCGATGGCAGTAGTACGTTCAACATTTCAACGACCGCGATGTTTGTTACCGCCGCAGCTGGCGTACCGATTGCCAAACACGGCGGGCGCAGCGCTTCATCGTCATCTGGCAGTGCAGATGTGCTCGAAGCCTTAGGTGCCAACCTCGCGCTCACGCCGCCACAAATCGCCGAGTGCATTGAAGAGATCGGCATTGGCTTTATGTTTGCACAAGCCCATCACGGCGCCATGAAAAACATCGCACCGATTCGCAAAGAACTTGGTGTTCGCACCATTTTTAACATCCTTGGGCCGTTAACAAATCCTGCTGGTGCAGCGAATCAATTGATGGGAGTGTTTCATTCTGATTTAGTCGGCATCCAAGTACGTGTGTTGCAACTACTGGGTTCTAAACACGTGATGATTGTGCATGGCAAAGATGGCATGGATGAAGCCTCGCTGGGTGCCGGCACGCTGGTCGGCGAACTCAAAGACGGTGCCATTTCTGAGTATGAAATTCATCCAGAAGATTTTGGCCTGACCATGGTGTCAAATCGCGGCATTCGCGTGTCAAGCAAAGAAGAGTCTCGCGACCGCGTACTTGAAGCCCTCACCAACAAGCCGAGCACGGCACGTGACATTGTCGCGTTTAATGCGGGCTTGGCGATTTACGTTGGCAACCACGCCTCTTCGATTCAACAAGGTATCAAGATGGCGTTCGAAGCGATTGCAAGCGGTGCAGCACGCGCGAAACTCGACGCCTTTTGTGCCAAAACAAAAAAGTTTGCATCATGAGCGATATTCTCAAAAAAATTCTGTCCGTTAAAACCCAAGAAGTCGCTGCGGCACGTGCCGTGCATAGCGAAGCCAGTCTGCTTGCCGAGGCCAAGGCCCGCAAAGACATTCGTGGCTTTGCCCAAGCAATTGAAACAAAAATCGAGAACGGACACGCAGGTGTGATTGCGGAAATAAAAAAGGCTTCGCCCTCAAAAGGTATTTTGCGCGAAAATTTTCAGCCTGCTGAAATCGCAACCTCTTACGCAGCACACGGCGCAGCCTGTTTATCGGTACTAACCGATGAGCAGTTTTTTCAAGGCGCTGACGACTATTTACGCCAAGCCCGTGCCGCCTGCAATTTGCCGGTGTTGCGCAAAGATTTTATGGTCGACCCCTATCAAATCATCGCCGCGCGCGCCATGGGGGCCGACTGCATTTTGTTGATCGTATCGGCTTTGACCGCAACACAGTTAAATGAGTTTGAGGCCTGTGCCTTTGAGCTTGGCATGGATGTGTTGGTTGAAGTACACGATGCCCAAGAACTTGAGATCGCGCTTGATTTGAATACCACGTTACTTGGTATCAACAATCGCAACTTGCGTACCTTTGAAACATCGCTTCAGACAACGCTTGATTTGTTGGCACGCATCCCTGCGGGCAAGCGCGTTGTGACAGAAAGCGGCATCTTGAGCCCCGCCGATGTCCAGCACATGCGCGCAAATGACGTGCAGGCATTTTTAGTCGGCGAAGCGTTTATGCGTGCGCCCGAACCTGGCGTTGAGTTAGCACGGCTGTTTGCATAAAGGCGTACCGGCAAATGCCACGCTCGCGTGACCGCGGGGCATCTGCCTTGTTCACGCTACCTTTTTTAGACTTGAAGGTGCGATTGAAAGCGCACTTGACCTACAGCTGAGCGCTGCGATCGCCGCGGCTAAAGCCCGACAAGACCTGGTCGAGCCCTCGGCTGAGCACCATCACTTTAAAGAGCTCGCCCATCTCTGCTTCAGACAGTAGCTTTTGCACGGCACCGTGGGTTTGAGCCAGCGTTTTTGTGTTGGTTTGATCAAGCGTGTTTAAAAGTTCGGGCAAACCGCTATTGAGCAAAAATCTTGCCTGCGAGGTGTAGCCCAATACCTCGAGGCCCGCCCCAAACGCAGCCTCGGCGATGGCGGTGAAATCCACATGCGCCGTGATATCTTGCAAACCCGGCGCTAAAAAAACGTCATCGTGCGTGCGATGCTGAATATGACACATCAACGTGCCACGTTGGCGCTGAGGATGAAAAAACTCATGACGCGGAAAGCCATAGTCGATGATTAGGGCCGCACCCTTGGTCAGCCAAGCGCTGAGATCGCGCACCCACGCTTCAGCCTGTAGATTGATTTCTGAGCGATAGCCCGGCAGATAGGGCATGCGCGAGCGCACTGCCTGCTCAAGCGCTTTGGGTGCGAGGCGCTCTTGAAATTGAAAACTCTCGCCCTCAGACACGACACCGAGCTGCAACACTTGATCGCTGTGCTCTGACCAGGCAAAGAGTTCAACAGGCATCGCATCAAGCACCTCATTGGCCAAGATACAACCGCTGAACTGCGAAGGGGTTCGGTCAAGCCATACGACTCGGCTGCCCCAGGGGGCAAGCAACTGCTGCTGCCTGAGTTTTAAGTCGGCAGACACTTCGAGTATGAAATAGGTGGTGGTGAAGCCTAGCGAATCTAAGGCACTTAACACGCTATGCGCCAACGCGCCACTACCAGCACCAAATTCAAGGATGTTGGTTGAATCGGCTTGTTGCAAGACTTCAAGGGCTTGGCGCGCTAGCGTGTGGCCAAACAGCGGTGTCAATTGTGGCGCCGTTACGAAATCGCCGCTGATCGCCACCTGCGCCTCGGCAAGCTTGACGCTACCCGCTGCGTAGTAGCCAAGGCCAGGCGCGTAAAGCACGTGATGCATCCATTGACTGAACGGCAGCCAGCCCCCCTGCTGCTGGATCTGCGCACGTAAAAAAGCGCTGACACGTTGGCTATGCGCCAGCGCGTCAGCGCTTACCGGGATTGAGGTCTCGGCAAGCACTGCGTGCCTACAACTTAACGGCGACCGCCGTCAAAGGTAAAGCCACGACGCGCACCCGTTGCGGCACGTGGTGCACCGGGGCGAGGTGCGCCCGAGCGTGCTGGGCCGTCACCGCGTGGTGCAAAAGTTTTACCACTTGGTGCGGCAGCACGAGGCGCAAAGTCACGTGCGGGGCGAGCAGGCTTGCCTGCATACGCTGGGCGATCTGAAGCACCACGATCAGTGCGGGGCTCAAACGAACGTGGCTCTGTGCGCGCATTCGCGTAAGGATTGTCGCTGCGTGCAGCATGAGGTTGATCACCACGAGGTGCGTAGCTACGATCGCCAAACGATTTTTCACCACGGGGTGCATATGATTTTTCACCACGTGGGGCAAAAGGCCGATCGCCACGCGGGGCGAAGGATTTTTCGCCACGATCTGCAAACGGCTTATCGCCACGCGGCGCAAAAGGCTTGTCACCGCGAGGTGCGAAGGGCTTATCACCACGTAGGGCGAAACTGCGCTCACCGCGATCGGCAAACGGCTTGTCGCCGCGCGGGGCGTAGGGGCGCGACTCGCGACCGGCATAACCACCACCGCTCGGGGCCGAACTGCGATCGTTACTGAAACGCCCGCCCTTTTTACCACCTGCACCACGGCCAGCACCTTCGGGGCGTGCGCTTGGTGTACGTTGTGGCTCAAGGCCTGCAATCACCTCTGAAGGGATTTGATGGCCAATGAAGTGCTCGATGCGGCGCACTTTATGACGCTCGCCGTGAACGGCCAGGGTGTAAGCCAAACCATCGCGCCCAGCGCGGCCAGTACGGCCGATGCGGTGCACGTAATCTTCAGGCTGCATTGGCAGATCATAATTAATGGCGTGACTGATGGCTTGCACGTCGATGCCGCGCGCGGCGACATCAGTGGCCACCAACACACGTACGCGACCGTCTTGCACTTCAGTCAGGGTACGTGAACGCTGACGTTGATTCATGTCACCATGTAACGCCATCACTGAAAAACCCGTGTCAGCCAAATGCTCAGCCAGATCATCTGCACCGCGCTTCGTGGCAGTAAAAACAATTGCTTGACCCATCTCAGCATCGCGCAAGATGTGATCGAGCAGGCGTAGCTTATGGCCGGCATCATCTGCGTACAACAGTGTTTGTGTGATGTTGGCGTGCCGATCTGAGGGCGAAGCCATTTCAATGCGCTGTGGGTCGCGCATCATGCGTGCGGCTAACTTTGCCACCGTGCCATCAAGCGTTGCTGAAAACAACAAAGTTTGACGATCTTGTGGAGTGCGATCCACGATGGTGTTGATGTCGTCAATAAAGCCCATATCCAACATGCGATCGGCTTCGTCAAGCACTAAGGTGTGTACGGTTGACAGGTCGACGCGGCGAGCTTGCAGGTGATCAAGCAGGCGACCAGGTGTTGCCACCAACACGTCAACACGACGTGACAAGGCTTTGAGCTGTGCGCCATAAGGCATGCCGCCCACGACTGTGGCGATGCGTAAATCATCAAGATTGCTGCCGTAAGCGGCGGTGGCTTCGCTAACTTGCAAGGCGAGTTCGCGAG
>Ga0114967_10002465_pt1 | contig 15436 bp, 15 predicted proteins | sample M_130628_MF_Meta_FD_92639 | JGI IMG/M metagenome (GOLD analysis project Ga0114967, IMG submission 92639) | Freshwater microbial communities from Lake Montjoie, Canada to study carbon cycling - M_130628_MF_MetaG | ecosystem: Environmental > Aquatic > Freshwater > Lake | place: Lake Montjoie... | reverse complement strand
CGTTGGTTTGGGGAGTGATTTCGCCACGCTTGTCACGAAAAAACTACGGACGTATGCAATCTCAACCACGCATTTTTGTGGAGTCCCAACAATTGATTTTGTCTCACCGACTATTGCCAATGTCGAAACACAAGTCTTAGCGTGGCACCGAGTGCGCGGTACTGACGGCGAGTTTTTAGAAAAGTTTGGTGGTCGATATTTTGACCGCTTTGAATGTCGTGCAGGTGACTGGCGCATCGCACACCGAGCATTAACCCATGATTGGGATACCAAAGAAATCATCCAGCCAGCATTTACACCCAACCGATTTACAGCATCGCCCCGATTAGGAGAAAACCCATGACTACATTGCCAACTAGTACCGCCTCAGTCACGGCAGAGTGGCTGACCACCACGCTGCGAAGCAGTGGAGCGATAACAGCGGCAACGTCAGTGGCAACTGTTGAGGCACAAAATATGGGTGCCGGCATCGGCTTTATGGGTGAGGTCGGACGCCTTGCTGCGACTTATTCAGGTGGAGACGGACCTGCGTTAATCATCTGCAAGATTCCCACTCAAGATCCAATGATTCGTGGCATGCTCGGGCCGGCTCGAGTGTTTGAACGCGAAGCGCGTTTCTATTTAGAAATCGCTCCACAACTCAGCGTCGTACCCCAGGCGTATTCAGTCTCGGCCGAGTACGACACCGACAATTATGTGTTGCTGCTTCAAGATCTCGGACATTTGCGCGTTGGCGATCAGTCAGTAGGAGTCAATGCGAAAGACGCCATGAATGCGCTCAAGACCGTGGCCCGTCTGCACGCCGAGTTTTGGGAGTCGCCCCGCCTTAATGCATTTGATTGGATGCCTCCGATCAACGGCGAAGGCATGAAAATCGGAGCGACCATTTACGAGCAGTCACTTCCAGGGTTCCTGCAAGTTTTTTCCCATGCTGTTGATGCAGACATGGTTCCGCTGATGGAACAGTTCGGTAGCAATGTTCATCAACTGCTCGATCGATTTGCAGCAATGCCTAACACGATTGTGCACTTTGACTACCGCTTGGACAATCTCTTTTTTGGGGATGGCGATGATGTCTTCATGATTGACTTCCAGACCAGCAGTAAAGGCGGCGGAGCGTACGACGTTGCTTACTTGATGAGCCAGAGTTTGCCAATTGATGTCCGCAAGGAGCATGAAGGCGCGCTACTCAAGGGATACCACGATGAACTCGTGGCCCATGGAGTTACCACTTACCCGTTTGCACAATTCTTAGAGGATTACCGAGTTGGCGTTCTTTACAGTTGGATTATTCCAGTGTTCGCTGTCGGCACTCTCGACTCATCAAGCGAGCGCGCCATGGCGCTGTGGACTGAAGTGATCAAGCGTGCGCAATCGGCAATGCGTGATCATCACGTCACAGACCTCTTGAAATAACAGCCCACCTAGTGTGGTTCTGGGTCGTTGTGAGGACACATAGTGTCCTCACAACGACCCAGAACCACAAGGAACGGGAGGGTTTTTAGGCTTCGGGAAGCGGGTAATGCAGTCCAGGAATTCCTAATTCCAGAGCCTGATACCAGTCAGGTCGTGGCACGATTCCAGGATAACCAGCACCAACTTTGCCTGCTGTCTCCTTATTCCACTCATGGTGAATCGGAGGAATCTGATATGTGCCGTTTGAGGCATTCGTTCCACCGTCAACCAGGAGATCATGTCCTGTGATGTAACTCGCAGCATCAGAGGCCAAGAACATCACAGGTCCAACAATCTCTTCTAGTTCACCAACGCGTCGCATTGGAGTACGGCTGGCAATCCACTTGTCCATGCCGAGTGCCTCAAGAGCAGGACGCACCATCTCAGTGATGATGAATCCGGGAGACACAGCATTCACGCGCACGCCACGATCCGCCCACTCACAACCAAGTTGCTGAGTGAGGTTGCGCAAGGCACCCTTGGCCGCCGTGTAGGCAATGATGTTTGCTTCATTGGCGCCACTACCCATGATCGAGCAGATATTGACGATGTTGCCACTCTGACGTTCCAACATATGACGACCGACTTCACGCATGTACATGAATGCACCATTGAGGTCAACGGAGATGATCCAATTCCAAGTCGCCATGTCATAGTGTTCAGGCGAAATACCGCGCATGTCACCGACACCAGCGTTATTGATCAACACATCAATCTTGCCATGCTCTTTGATACCAGTCGTCACAACGCGCACCACGTCGGCCTCAACTGAAACATCTCCTGTCAGCACAGTCACTTTTGAGCCCAAACCACGACAACGGGTGGCTACCACTTCTAGCATCTCTGTACTGCGAGCGGTCAAGATGAGATCCGCTCCCTCTTTAGCGAAACCTTCAGCGAAACCTTCGCCGAGCCCATAGGAGGCTCCGGTGATAAGAACTGTCTTGCCTGTGAACTGACCCATTGCGTTTCTCCTGATCGTGATCATCGCATGCGATGCTCTTGTGAATAACCCGCCCTATCGTAGGCGAACTACTCCCCGAGACTCACCTCGGGAAGACTCATGTGTGTAATCCCATTCCACAAACCATCCAAATCACCGACAAAGTCGGCCTGGCGCATTTCACTCTCGGTCCGCCGACTTCCTAAAAGTCGCAAGGTTTCAAAAGCTGAGGCCCTCAGAGTCAGCACTGGTTCACCCTCACCGACAACGTGTTCGACGCCATCAATCACCGCGCAAAAGGCAGGCAACGACTTTGTCGCAAGGTCACCTTTGACGAGTTTGAGACCCAAGACCGCCGACATTTTGACGCCACTTGAATCTCGTTGACCAGGTTGGCGAACGGCGTTACGAAGATCATGTTCGTGGACAACAGTGTCATAACTTAATGCCCATAAACGCTTAGGCAGTGAGTCAATCATCGCTTCAAATGCAGGCGCCACTTCATTCCATTCGTCAACGACACTTGACAGAGTTCGCTGGCGTCGATCGCTCACGAGGGCGTCAACCCACACCTGCGTATCTCCTGTAGGAGCTTTGCCGCCACCAAGATCTGCAGCCAAACCCGTGACATGTGAGAAAAGATCTTTCACCGTCCACTCGGGACAGGCCGGAACAATCCTGTTCGAATCCTCGTCACTCAAACCTTGAGCAATCTCTTGCATCCGTAAGCGACTGAGTTTGTACTCATGACCCATCTGTTCGTTCATCACATAAACTTTCGCATACCACCCGCCAGCGCAGCGATATGGACCGCAGGCTTTGCCCAACCAACAGCACTTGGTGCCTCAATCGACCATGGCGCCTTGGTACCTGTTGCCTTGATGGCGCTCACCACAGCAGCTATGTCAAACTCGCCGGCACCTAGTGCTCACGCATTATGTTGGGACATGCGGACAAGCATCGCACAATTATCAAGGAGAGTCATGGGAACTCAAGGTCGACTAGAGGGAAAAGTTGCTGTCATCACTGGTGGGGCCAGCGGAATCGGTGAAGGTTCAGTGCGACGATTCGTTGAAGAAGGAGCGCGAGTCATCATCGCCGATCTACAAGATGCTCCAGGACAGGCTCTCGCCAAAGAACTGGGCCCTAACACGCGTTTCATACATACTGATGTTGCAGTCGAAGACGACGTAGCCGCAGCAATTCAACTGGCGGTGAGCGAATTCGGTCGCTTAGACATCATGTTCAACAACGCTGGCATTGTCGGCGCTGTCGGACGCATCGGCGAAACCAATACCGATCACTGGAACCGCACAGTGGCGATCTTGTTAAACAGTGTCTACTTCGGCATGAAGCATGCCTCACCTCAGATGATCGCTCAAGGTAGTGGCGTTATTATTTCCACCTCAAGTACTGCTGGAATCCTCGGAGGACTTGGACCACATTGTTATACGGCCTGCAAACATGCCGTCATCGGTATCACTAAATCAGTTGCCTCAGAGTTGGCCCAACATGGCGTTCGAGTCAACGCCATCTCTCCCGGCAATACCGCTACGGCAATGACATCCGCAGTCATGACAGGAGACGCCAGTGCGATCGAGACGGCCACGGCTCACATCGCTAAAACTTCACTTCTCGGCATCGCAGGATTGCCAGAGGATATTGCCAACGCTGCGGTCTATCTCGCCAGCGAAGAAGCGCGATATATCACCGGACATACTTTGGTCGTTGATGCGGGCGCGACCACCCTTGGTGGCACGGGCCGTTTCCACCAACAAGATGCCTCACTGATGCGCGAGGCTGGCGTTCGCGAACCTGCGTAGAGCGCTAAATACGCGGGTCAACCAAAATCTTCATATTGGTTGACGTGCCACTAGCTAGATCAGCCAAACTTGCGTCCAGGCCAGCCAAGCCGATAGTCAGTGAATGCAATGGTTCGGTGCGAAAACGACCATCAGCGATCATCCCCATACATGTCTCGAACTCTTCGTGGTTATAGGCCAATGCTGCGGTCACAGAAATCTCTTTCATCAGCCACTGCACAGGAGAGATTGACGCTTCTTGATCAGCCAATCCAATGAGGCACATCGCACCTCCACGCCGCGCCAAATCAACAGCGCTTTGCACCGCAAACGGGCGACCGACACATTCATAGACGATGTCAGCGCCGAGACCATGCGAGAGTTCTTTCACAAGTTCGTCAGCTGCTGCTCCGGGAGCGACTGCATAATGAGCGCCTAGTTCAAGAGCAATGGCACGGCGTTGCTCATTGGGTTCAATCACGATGACCACTCCAGCACCGGCGGCCTTGACCCACTGCATGGCACCCAACCCAATCGGCCCAGCTCCTTGTACGACGGCTATATCTCCTAAGCGAATCCCACTGCGACGCACGGCATGAAAAGCCACAGTCGTCGGCTCAACTTGAGCAGCTTGAATATCGCTCAAAGCAGGATTGGTTTTGACAATACGCGATGCGCTCACGGCAATACGCGGTGCGAAGCCACCGTGCTTAGGGGCCATGGCATCACGACCGAGGGCGGACATAAACGAAACGAAACAACGATCAGCCTGACCAGCGCGACAAGGCGCACATTGCCCACACGCCGGAGCTACCGCGACAACAACGCGATCACCCTCGCTAAAAGATTTGACATCGGCACCGACTGCACTGAGAGTTCCAGACCATTCATGTCCACAAATAGCTGGGTTATACGGTGCTCCGGATTGGTAGGCATGGATATCAGTCCCACAGATACCGCAATACGCAATATCGACGACAACTCCGGTTGATGCTGGGGATGGGTCGGGAAACTCAATCATCTCCACTTTGTTCTTGCCAGTGATCAATGCTGCAAACATCTGTGTTCCTCTGTTCATCTGATTTTCTCAGCGTGTCTTCAGATTACGGCTTGGGACTGCTCGACACAGGATTGAAGGCACGCACGCAATAATGTGGCAAGCATGAGCCTTATTGCGATTGAAGCATCCATCTACCTCAACGATCCTGCTGTCCGTGACGCTGCCGTCGCCGAATCAGTGAAATATCAACAAGCCACGCGCGATGACGAGCCTGGCTGTTTGGTGTATTGCTTCGCCGCTGATCCATGCATCGCTGATCACATTCAGGTGTATGAGCTTTGGGAGAACGCGGAAACCCTAGCCGCCCATTTTGATCACCCGAATTATCACAACATGCGTGAACTACTGGGCAAATACGGCCTGAAGTCGGCCGTGAGTCGTAAGCATCTCATCACCAAGTCGGCCCCTGTGTACGGAAGCGATTTCAAAGCCAGTTCTTCGTTTGACTAGACGCTCGCTATTTCCTTGGCCCAGCGATAATCCGCTTTACCGGACGGGCTGCGGTACACCTGATCCACGAAGATAACTCGTCGTGGTGCTTTGTAGGTTGCCAAAAGTTTCTTAACGTGCTCAATCACTTCGGACTCAGAAATCTCCCCCGAACGCTCTGCCACCAAGGTGATAATTTCCCCGAAGCGAGTGTCTGGCAATCCAACGACGATGCAATCAACAACGTTCGGGTGTGAACGAGCCGCTACTTCAACTTCTTCGGGGTAGACCTTTTCTCCACCTGTATTAATGCACACCGAACCGCGTCCGAGAAGATGCACTGTTCCATCTTCATCAATTTCCGCGAAGTCACCGGGAATCGTGTAACGCACACCATCAATGACGCGAAATGTCTGTGCTGTTTTTTCTGCATCGCCAAAATATCCGTCGGGCATTGCTCCCGCAGCCGCGAGAACTCCGTTGCGGCCACTCCCAAAGGGAATCTTCTCCCAAGTTTGCGGGTCAAATAGCGATGTATTGGGAGTCGCCATAAATGCGGCGGTTGCCACTGGGTCTTGACCAGGCATCGTCATTGCCACTGCAAATGGCCCACCCTCAGATGCCCCAATCATGTCCATCACAACTGCTTGAGTCGCTCGCTCCATGAGGGCACTTTTCAACTCTGAGGACAAGGTCGCACCCGTCGAAACAATGCGGCCGAGACTGGAAAGATCGTAGGGCTCTCCCGATAACTCCGCGCGTTTCAGTTCTTCAACAATTGGGCGGGCAAATGCGTCTCCAACTATTGAGAGTTGAGAAACTTTTTCACGCTGAACTAGACGCAACAGTTCAGCGGCATCAAAACGTCTCCCACCAAGAAGTACGACCGTACCGCCAAGTACAAAAGTTGAGAAAGCTAAAAACATCGCTGTCCCGTGCATTAGCGGAGGCGCTGTCATGTTTACTGGGCTTTTTCCTGCGGCGTTTAGTTCACTGGCAACTCGTGCCACATCGGCCACAGTTTCGGGCAATGCCAAACCCATTGACGCATACCCAGTAAATGCCAACGCCCCAAACAGTCCAGTGTGGCTCCAAACAACGCCCTTCGGTAAGCCTGTTGTTCCACCGGTGTATAGCAATAAGGAATCATTTCCTGATCGCACAATCGGTGCCATTGGTGAAAATGACTCAATGGCTTGGACGTAGTCAACGGCACCGTCAAGTAGTTCGCTCTCATCACCACCGTCTATCTGCAAAAACAGGCGCACCTTTGGCAGTGACGGTCGCGCCTCGCGCACTACATCACGAAATGCGGCGTGATACACCAAAACCGACGCACCTGAATCCGCCAAAACATGAATGATCTCTGGTGCTTTATAACGAAAGTTAACATTGACTGTGCTGGCGCGAACCTTGAATGAGGCATAGGCAGTCTCTAAATATTCTGGACAGTTATATAACAGTTGTCCGACTTTGGCGTCATGACCAACCCCGTACGAGTCAAAGAGTGAAGCGATACGCGAGGCGCGCTCGTCAAGATCCCGCCAGCGGATATGTGTATCGCCAATCACGACCGCAACATGATCTGGCTGAGATGCTGCCAAGGCTTCCCACAATGTGGCCCAGTTTTCTGTCAACATTTTTATGCCAACCCCATCAACCTGGTGGCATGATGAACGGCGTCAATGCGCTGACATCACGGTGATCAGCATTCAAGCCGTCAATGATGCACTGATCAATATGACGGTGGATGAGGCGCATCCGTGCCTCTTGGTACAACCCAAAACTGACACCCTTCTTGGCATTCTTGGCGGTGATCTTGAGTCCGAGTTGAACCTTCGGCAAGTTAGCCATGTCCTGTTCAAAGACATCGGCTAATCCTGACATCCCTTCGGCTTCTTTCCATGACTGCTCGAGCCTGAGGCGTTGAATTGGAGCAGGAGCAGGTCGCTCTTGACCGTCGGGAACTGGCATCATGCGCAACACATCCATGTAGCAAGTGTCAGGCGTGGGGCCAGGGCGCCAGCGATACGTCAGTGATTGTCCCACGCCGGCCCATGGAGCGAAGGCTGGAAACAAGTGATACAAGTGCGCGTCAAGCATCTCTGAATCAGAAACGTTGGAAAGATCTTTGCCGTAAATCGGACCCATCACCGATCGGAAAATCTCGGCGACCACTTCGCGTGCCGACGAACCATCGGGCACTTCAACAGAGCCACGCGCCGAACGTGCCGAAAAAGCCAGATAGGCGTCGGCGACCTGTTGCTCGCTGAGATCACCAAGATGCGGGCTTTGGATACCGAAGCCGTTGATGAAGCGCGTCACAAATGGCGAATCGGCCCAAATGGAATATTCACTGTTGGTGTCACCCGCGAATTCGAGAATCTGTGGATGCGTGGCGATCACGTGATAGCCCTCAGCGAAAGCCTCCATGCACACCTTCCAGTTAGCAGGAACCTCCTTCACCGCATGAAAAGCCTTATAACGATTTTCCATATTGAAGTCACGACTGAAATGCTCAATCAGTTTGTTGGCAACTTTTTCAAATGGCATGGCCTCAGGATCAAGGTTGACGAAAACAAATCCACACCAGACGGCCACTAGAGCCTGGGGTAAGTCAGTGTCACTCTCATGCAACACTTGTGGAAAATCCCATTGCGCAGGGATCTCCGCTAATTCGCCGTTGAGATCCCAACGCCAACCATGAAATGGACAGCGAAAAGAAGCCACTCGTCCATCCTCAACTCGCAACTTTGTTCCACGGTGCAGACATGAGTTATGGAAAGCCTTGATTGATCCGTCTTTTGTGCGCGTCACAATCAGCGATTGATCCGCCACGTCATACACGACATGATCGCCTGGTTGCGCCAACTCATCCAGGGTGCATGCCATTTGCCAAGTCCGAGTCCACATGTACTCATTTTCTAAAGCGGCAAACTCATGCGAGGTGTAGCGCAGTTTGGGGACATCGGCCTTGCCTTGAGAGACATAAGAATGATCAGTCAACGACAACGGGACCTGACGCGAATCGGCAGCCAAAAGATCTTGAACGGAAGGACCCGTGCTGCGATTCTTTCCTATTTCAGATTCAACAGCAGTCATGATTGTGACGACCCTTGAGATTCTTCGAATAGGGTACGCGCCGTCCCATAATCTGCTTTTCCGTTCGGGGCGCGCGGTACCGTCGTGACGAATACGAGTTGCTTGGGAACCTTATAACTCGAGAGCTTCGTCTTTGTGTAGGCAATGACTTCTTCACCCGTAGGAACACGCTCACCGGGGTTCACCGAGGCGACACCAACAACGCGCTGTCCAAAGCGCTCGTCGGGGATTCCGAAAACTAAACAGTCCGCCACGACATCATGGGTTTTGACGGCTTCTTCGACTTCTTCGGGGAAAACCTTTTCCCCTGCAGTATTGATGCAGTTGGAACCGCGACCCAACAGAGTGATCGTTCCGTCGGCTTCAACAACTGCCATGTCTCCAGGGAAGCTATAACGAACGCCGTCAAAACTTCTAAAAGTTCGATCTGATTTTTCTGGATCTTTGTAGTAGCCAATCGGCACGCCAGAGCCGCTCACTCCAACCATGCCTTGTTCACCAGAACCCGCAACAACTTCTTTGCCTGTCTCAAAGTTGATGACCTTGGTGTTGGGCATCGCCCCAAACTTGGCAGTCGTATTGATATTCGCCTTGGTAGCCATCGTCTGACCCATTCCACCTTCACTGGAACCGAGGATGTCCATCACAACTGTGGTCGGCATGTATTCAAAAATTTCGGCCTTGATATCTGACGAGAACATTGCACCTGTTGACATAATCATTTTCACTGCCGACGTATCAAAGGGTGTTCCCGTATCTGACTGTTGTTTGAGAGCTTGCACCATCGGTCGGGCGAAAGCATCACCAACGATGATCAAGGTGCCGACTCCATGACGCTCAACAACACGGAACATTTCCGCGGCGTCAAAAGACTGCCCCTCGAGAAGAACTACCTTGCCGGCCATCAAATGAGGGACGAGTGCGCCCAGCCAGACTCCTGTGCCATGCATCAATGGACAGCAAGGCATTCCGACTGGTTGACCGGAACCTGTATGAATCATTTTGGCTAACGCCGTCACTCCTTCAATGCTCGTGATGGTGGGAAGCCCAGCAGAATTGGTATAAAAGCCTAAGAAACCCTCGGTAAAGGAGCCCATCGGGTACATCACGCCTTTTGGCATCCCCGTTGTGCCTCCGGTGTACAACATGTACAAGTCGTCAACGCCGCGAACAATTCGTTCCGCTGGATCATGATCATCGAGAACCGATTCCCATGGAATCGCCCCGATGACCCCAGCCGAGGAGGAATCAAGAACCTCTATCAAGAGTCGCAATTTGGGCAAACGATGCGCAATTCGTTGAATACGATCGCCAAGACTTGAGTGGAAAACAAGAGCTTCACAATCGGCGTTATCTAAGAGATAGAGCAACTCATCGTCAAGATAGCGATAGTTGACATTGACTGGCGTGACTCGATTTTTAAAAGCCGCGTATTGGGTAATCAAATACTCTGGGCAGTTGTACATGAACATGCCAACCTTTGAGTGTTCACCAAGGCCGTTTAACTCAAAGGCCGCGGCAAGACGCGCTGCATGCTCGTCATATTGCGACCATGTCACTTCTACGTCACCACAAGAAATTGCGACTGCGTCAGGAAACTCGTCGGCATGCGCCTCAAAAATATTTGCGTATGTCAGCACTGTCTTCTCCCCCACTGAATTGAAAGCTGATCCCTTGCCCTAATGACGAGCAAACGTAATAACACTTATAGGGTAGGCGAAATGCGTGATGCCACTCCACAGGGAACGAACATTCGGGCAATAGTTTTTGATTTTGGTGGGGTCCTGATTACTTCGATCACTCACCAACTTCATAAAATTGCCGTGGACCACGGGGTGGACGTGGCAACTATGTTGAGCATTCTTTTGGGGCCCCACGAGAGTGGTTCTCACCCTTGGCATCAAGCTGAGCGCGGAGAGATTGCCGTTTCCGCCATTCAAGAAGGTCTCCAGCCGTGGGCAACGCCGTACGGCGTGGATTTAGCGGGTGACGAAATAGAAGCCATCATGGCCCCTGGGCAATATAAGGTGATCACTCCGATGATGGATAAGGTCGGCGAGTTACGCAAACGGGGTTACGCAACTGGACTGCTGACTAACTCCTTTGCCGAATTTCGTCCAACGATGCAAAGAGATCTGCGTTTTGAGGACTTCTCGGCAGTGGTTGAGTCCTTCGCCATCGGCGCCCGCAAGCCAGAACCGGCGATCTATGAGGCCACGGCCCAGATGCTTCAAGTCCAGCACTCAGAGATCTTGTACCTCGATGATTTCCCGCAAAACGTTGCCATGGCGCAGACCTTTTCTTGGACCACGATTGAGGTTCGCGATCCCCTCCTCGCCCTAGCCGAGATTGACAGTTTCTTGCCTGATTGACATTCGGACACCTCGGTACCACTCAAAAGTAATCGGATGGTCAATAATGGGTGTATGACGACTCTTGAACCTCGACCTGCCCGCTCTCCTGGGGTCAGTTATCAGGAGTTACTTGACGCCGACACCCATCCAGTCCCTGCGGTTCTGCGCCTTGAATCTCCCCTCTATCTAGGTGATACCGACATCCCCGTTGAGCGTTACATCTCGCGAGAATGGCACGAGATTGAGAAAGAACGGCTGTGGAGTCGGGTCTGGCAGTTCGCATGTCGCGAAGAGCAAATTCCAGATGCTGGTGATTACGTCGTCTACGACATCACCAATCAGTCCTACATCGTGGTCCGCCAAGACGATGGGTCCATTAAGGCGTATCCAAATGCGTGTCTACACCGTGGTCGTCGACTCAAAGATTATGACGGGCATTGCTCGGAGATTCGTTGCCCATTCCACGGATTTTCTTGGGCCCTCGAAGGTCACCTCACCGATGTTCCTGCTCAATGGGATTTCCCCCATGTTGAAGAACGAAGAGAGGAAGATTTTCATCTCCCCGAATGTCAGGTAGGTACCTGGGCGGGATTTGTGTTCATCAACCCAGATCCGCAATGTGAACCATTGAGCGATTTCCTCGGCGGCATTCAGGAGCAATTTGAGATTTGGAAGTTAGAAGATCGATTCATCGAAGCCCATGTCACCAAAATTATTGGCGCTAACTGGAAAATCGCTCAGGAGGCTTTCAGCGAGGCCTACCACGTCAATGCAACTCATCCGCAAATCCTTCCCTACCTGGCTGATACGAACTCACAAGTTGATGTGTGGGAAAACTATTCACGTGTCATCACTGCAGGCCTATCGACTAGCCCACTGTTGTGGTACGACGTGAGTGAAGATGACATGATGCGCGGAATGCTTGATGTGCGCGTTGATCAAGACAGTCCGATCAAAATTCCTGCTGGTCAAACTGCGCGCGCCGTAGCTTCAGCCTCAGCGAGAGATCGTTGGCGATCTGCTGTTGGTGATCGCGTCGACTCAATGAGCGATTCCGAGATGATGGACAGTATTGACTACACGATTTTTCCGAATATGCATCCGTGGGGAGCGTTTAACCGCATTGTGTATCGATTCCGACCAAACGGCGACGATCACCGCTCATCGATCATGGAAGTCTTCTTTCTTTCGCCCTTTTCGGGGAAGAGGCCGCCTAACGCCAAGCGTCGTGATCTCACGATTGATGAACCTTTTACCAATGCCACAGAGTTGGGCATGTTGGCAAAGGTTTTCCAACAAGATGTTTTCAATATGAGCAAAGTTCAGGCCGGCCTCGAAACAACGTGGAAGCCAGGCGTCACCTTGGCCAACTACCAAGAGGTAAAAGTGCGCTGGTTGCATAAGCTCCTTGGCGAATTTGTCAACAAAGACTTCACGGGACGGCACTGAGATGCGCGGCATTATCCACCCTTTTAGCAAAGCCTTATACGAACAAGATGGTGAAGGTCATATACGAGTCTCCTTTGAAGGTAAGTGGGGCTTATTCAACGACAATGGCAGTTACATCGAAGGTGAGATTCGCGAGTGCGACCCGCAGTTGTGCGGCTGGGTGGGTGGACCCCAAGTGGCGAACCATCGTGTCGTCATTGATCCACTTGAACGACACTGACCAATTGATTGTGCTGACCCACGCGAGCATTGGGGTGTTGTGATGGGCATGACAGAAAGCCTGCTGCGGGTTCAAGTTGTGACTGGTGGCCATCCATTCGTTGCCGAACCCTTCTTCGCGATATTTGATTCCATGACAGAAATTGATTGGTCTCCTGCCACCACACCGACGCTGGGTTACGACGTTGTTGTTTTTTACGACATGCCGGGACTGCAGTTCACAGGCTCCATTCCGCCAGTGAACTTTCCCGAACCAACGCCCGAGCACCTAGGCGTACTACAGGGATTGCAAGACGCTGGTGTTGGTTTAGTGTTTATGCACCATGCTTTGGCAAGTTGGCCGGCGTGGGAGGGCTTTGCTGAACTCATCGGTGGACGATTTCATTATCAACCGGCGACTTTACGCGGCACGCAATATCCAGATTCGGGTTATGTTTTTGATGTTCAACACACCATCGAAGTGTTGGATCAACAGCACCCGATCTGTGCGGGATTGAGCGACTCATTCACCCTGACCGATGAGTTGTACTGCTGTCCCATCTTCGAAGATGACGTCATACCTCTGATGCGCACCAACTTCCCCACTCACGATCCGACTCTTTTTAGTTCCTCGGACCTAGCGATTCGCGGACAACGCAATAGCAACGCTGGTTGGACGCATCCTGCAGGAAGCAATGTGGTGGCGTGGGTGAAAAAGGCTGGCAACTCCCCTCTGGCATATCTCCAATTTGGGGACGGTCCAGTGACCTATGGTGATCCGAACTTTCGCAGAGCACTGAGTAACGCCATCACCTGGACAGCCTCGGCTGACGCTCGACTATGGGCATCAACTGAGGCTTGAGGCAACAAACCTAGGAGAAGTTAACTCCAACTATTCCAACGCACAAACTTTTCTGCAGCAACGCGCTTGGCCACTTTAAAGTCAGTGCCGATTGTGTACGCCACAGGAAATAACCCAGCCTGGGTGTACTGATCAAATGGAATACCGAGCAATTCGGCAGCCTCTTTTTCGTTGGGCAAATGCAAAGTTGTCCATGCTGAACCCATACCGCGTTCGCGCAATGCCAACATGAAACTCCAGACTGCTGGCAACAATGATCCCCAAGCCGAAGCCTGACCAAAAGTTGGAGTGCCAGTATCGAGGCGACCAGCAATCAGCGGAATCAGTAAAACCGGAACTTGATCCATGACATCGGCGAGATAGGTCGCTGAATCCAGGATTCGCTCACCCTGATGATCTCCTCGGGGGCGATTGGGGTCATTGACATATGGATAAAAGTTTCCGCGATACATATCGGCCAAAGCCTTCTTCTTCACTGGGTCATCAACGAAGAGCCAACGCCAACCCTGCATATTGGAACCAGTTGGTGCCTGATGCGCTATTTCGATGCACTCCATCAATACTTCACGCTCCACGGGCCTTTGCAAGTCGAGTCGCTTGCGCACCGAGCGCGTCGTTGTCAAGACCTGATCGGCCGTTAGTCCTAGTCGTTCACTCATGATTTATCTTCTTTCGTTTTAGTGGCCTGTTCGGCCATCCATTCGGATGTTGCCTTACCCATTTTCCCGCCGTCATATCCAATACGTTGGGTCGGTTTGACTTCAAGAATGACACGGCGGGGGGAATCTAAAAATAATGTGAAGGCGTCACGCTGAGTTGACGGACCACCAAGAATCGCCTCGGACAACTCTGGATAAAACCAATCCTTTGTTGCTTGGTCATCATGCAGGACACATTCACCTTTCCATGTGACTGTCTTGTTTCGTGCCATTGATGATCCAGTTGAGGTGACAACGACACACACTCTTGGGTCACGACGAACCGCGGAAATTCGTGCTCGTTGCGATGAAGCCGTCAGCCAAAAACTTCCTCGTCGCCAGACATAGGACATGATCACACCTACTGGCCAACCTTCTTTATTTGACCAAATAAAGGTGCATTCATTTTGCGCCAATAAGAGTTGTTCCTCAACATCCTCATCAAGGCCAAAGACTGTGACATCTTCATAATTTTCTGGGTGCTCTGTCATCTTTTTCTCCTTATTTCATTCTTCATCATCTTGCTAAGAATCCGCCAGCAACTCACGTGGCATAAACTGTCCAGTGTTAGCAGTGATACCGCCATCGACTGGAACAACTGCTCCAGTTACAAAACTTGCCGCCTGAGAGGCCAGAAAAACAATAACTGCCGCTACTTCATCGGCCGTGCCCCAGCGTTGAAGAGGAACGGCCCGACGCAGGCTTTCGTACACCTCGGGAACCTGCTTGATCCCCGTCGTCATGCCAGTTTCGGTCGGACCCGGACACACAACATTCACGGTGATTGCGTCTGCGGCAAGATCGAGGGCAGCACCTTTTGCCAAATTTATGACTGCTGCCTTGGCGGTGTTGTAGGCCCACATATTTGGATCGGCGTTTATCCCCGATGTTGACGCGGTGATGACGATACGACCGCCACCCCGCTTTCGTAAAGCCGGAACCGCAGCGCGGATGCCGAGCAGGACCCCGCGAACATTGACTTCAATCGTTCGATCAAAGATCTCGATGGGCATCGTCACAATGTCTCCACTCGCGGGTACACCAGCATTCAAGATCATTGCGTCTGAACGGCTAAGCTGGCGGT
>Ga0114967_10002464_pt1 | contig 15442 bp, 13 predicted proteins | sample M_130628_MF_Meta_FD_92639 | JGI IMG/M metagenome (GOLD analysis project Ga0114967, IMG submission 92639) | Freshwater microbial communities from Lake Montjoie, Canada to study carbon cycling - M_130628_MF_MetaG | ecosystem: Environmental > Aquatic > Freshwater > Lake | place: Lake Montjoie... | reverse complement strand
CGGTTTACGAAGGTTTCTCCAGGAGTAGTCAAAAATGACGAACGTTGCTCTCGTTGCGATCGCTTGCGGTCTGATCATTGGCCTCGGCGCACTCGGTGCCTGTATTGGTATCGGCATGATGGGAGGTCGCTACCTCGAGGGGGCAGCACGTCAGCCCGAGCTGATGGATAAGCTGCAAACGAAAATGTTTCTGCTTGCCGGTCTGATCGACGCGGCCTTCCTGATCGGCGTTGGTATCGCGATGATGTTCGCGTTTGCTAACCCGTTCAAAGGTTGATCCTTCCGTGAATCTGAATGCGACTCTGATCGTCCAGATCGTCGTCTTCTGCGCGCTGTGGTGGTTCACTGCCCGGTTCGTGTGGCCGCCGATCACCCAGGCGCTCGATGACCGCTCGCGCAAGATCGCCGATGGCTTGGCGGCTGCAGAGCGCGCGCGCACGGAGCTTGCCGACGCAAAGCGTCGAGTCGAGGCGGAGATAACTGCGGCTCGAAACAGCGCTGCCGAGGTTCGCGCGGCCGGTGAGCGGCAAGTTGCGCAGTCGCTCGATGAGGCTCGGACCGAAAGCGCCCGCATCGTGGCGGCCGCTCGCAAGGCTGCCGAAGACGAAGCCGCGCTCGCCATGCAGCGTGCTCGGGATGTGCTGCGGGACCAGGTCGCTGCGTTGGCGGTGGCAGGTGCCGAGCAGATTCTGCGTCGCGAAATCGACGCGGCGCGCCATTCCGAATTACTTGCAGGTTTGGCGGCGGAGCTCTCTTCGGCGCAACCGCAGGCGCAGCGCTTGACACCGGGGCACTGAGCATGGCTGAACCGCTCACGATTGCGCGCCCCTACGCCGAGGCGGCTTTTCAACTCGCAGTCGACGATTCGCAACACCATAGCGCGGCCCAGTTTGCCGTCTGGAGCCAGGGCCTACAGGCTTTGGTTTCGGTCGTTCAGGCGCCGGGTTCCGAGGCGCTGATTGCAAACCCGGCGCTTTCGGGCGAACAAATTGCACAGGCCGTGATCGAGATCGCCGGTATCGGCGTCGGTCCGATCCAGGGGTTTGTGCAGGTTCTGGCGGCGAACGAGCGGTTGAGCGTGGTGGCTGAAATTGCCCAGCTTTTCGAGCAGGCTCGCGGTGCCCACGAGGGCGTAATCGACGCGAGGGTGACCTCTGCGTTTCCCATGAATGATGCCCAGGTGGCCGATGTGGTGACTGTGCTGACACAGCGCCATGGCCGCCCGGTCAAGGTGTCGGTCGACGTCGATGCCGATCTGATCGGCGGCGTGTCGATCCGCATCGGTGATGAAGTAACTGACCTCTCGGTGCGCGGCAAGCTTTCCCAGCTTGCAGGCGCCCTGATGCACTAGGAGTTTTGCGATGCAACTCAATCCAGCCGAAATCAGCGAACTGCTGAAAACGAAGATCAAGAACCTCGCTGTCGATGCCGATACCCGTAATCAGGGTACGGTCGTGACGGTGACGGACGGGATCTGCCGCATCCACGGCCTGTCGGACGTGATGCAAGGCGAAATGATCGAATTCCCGGGCGAGACCTTCGGTCTTGCGCTGAATCTGGAACGTGATTCGGTCGGCGCGGTGGTCCTCGGTAGCTATGAGCACATCAAAGAGGGTGACATCGTTAAGGCAACCGGGCGGATTCTGGCCGTTCCCGTGGGACCAGAGCTGTTGGGCAGGGTCGTCAATACGCTGGGCGAGCCGATCGATGGCAAGGGCCCGATCAACGCGAAGCTGACCGACGTCTTGGAGAAGGTTGCGCCGGGTGTGATTGCGCGCCAGAGCGTCTCTCAGCCGGTGCAGACGGGTCTCAAGGCAATCGATTCGATGGTGCCGGTGGGACGTGGACAGCGCGAGCTAATCATTGGCGACCGTCAGACCGGAAAGACCGCGGTCGCGGTTGATGCGATCATCAATCAGAAAGATACCGGCATCAAGTGCGTCTACGTGGCGATCGGCCAGAAGGCATCGACGATTGCCAATGTGGTGCGCAAGCTCGAAGAAACTGGCGCGCTGGCTTACACCATTGTGGTGGTGGCTTCCGCCTCCGAGTCAGCGGCCATGCAGTACTTGTCCGCATATGCCGGATGCACGATGGGTGAGTACTTCCGCGACCGCGGCGAAGACGCGCTGATCGTCTACGACGATCTTTCCAAGCAGGCGGTGGCGTACCGTCAGGTTTCGTTGTTGCTGCGTCGTCCTCCTGGTCGTGAGGCGTTCCCCGGGGACGTGTTTTATCTCCACTCACGCCTGCTGGAGCGCGCAGCGCGGGTCAATGAAGAGTACGTGGAGCGGTTCACTCACGGTGCGGTCAAGGGCAAAACGGGGTCGCTCACCGCATTGCCGGTGATTGAGACGCAGGCCGGTGACGTGTCCGCGTTCGTTCCAACCAACGTGATTTCGATTACCGACGGGCAGATTTTCCTGGAGACCGATCTGTTTAACGCCGGTATCCGCCCCGCCATCAACGCGGGTATTTCGGTGTCGCGCGTGGGCGGTGCTGCACAAACCAAGATCATCAAAAAGCTCGGTGGTGGTGTGCGTCTGGCGCTCGCCCAGTATCGCGAACTCGCGGCTTTCGCCCAGTTCGCGAGCGATCTGGACGAGGCCACGCGCAAGCAGCTTGACCGCGGTCGCTTGGTGACGGAACTCATGAAGCAGCCTCAATACCAGCCGCTGCGGGTCTGGGAAATGGCGATGACGTTGTTTGCCGTCAACAACGGCTATTACGACGACATCGATGTGGGTCGTGCGCAAGCGTTTGAGCGGGCGTTGCGTGATCATTTGCGCAGCGAGCAGAGCGCTTTGGTCGAGCGGATCGAATCGTCCAAGGACCTGTCCAAGGACGACGAAGCCACGTTGAATACCGTCATTCAAGCGTTCAAGAAAACCGGCTCGTACTGACCATGCCCGGTAGCAAAGAGATCCGCACCAAGATCAAGAGCGTCCAAAACACGCGCAAGATCACCAAGGCGATGGAGATGGTCGCCGCTTCGAAGATGCGGCGTGCGCAGGAGCGCATGCGCGCCGCACGTCCCTATGCGGAAAAAATTCGCACGATCACGGCGAGCCTTGCTACGGCCAATCCGGAATACCGTCATCCGTTTCTGACGCACCGCGACGACACGCGTGCGGTGGGTCTGATCGTTGTGACGACCGACAAGGGTCTTTGCGGGGGCATGAACACCAACGTGTTGCGCGCCTCGTTGCTGAAAATGCGCGCGCTTGAATCCAAGAGTGCCAAGCTGCAGTTAACGCCCATCGGCACCAAAGGCTTGGGTTTCATGAACCGCATGGGCGCCAAGGTCGTGTCTTCGGTGATTGGGCTGGGCGATACTCCGCATCTGGAGCGCCTCATCGGTGCGGTCAAGGTTCAGCTCGACGCGTACGCGGCGGGTGAAATTGATGCGGTTTATCTCGCCTACACGCGGTTCATCAACACGATGAGCCAGGAGCCCGTGATCGAGCAGTTGCTGCCGCTCTCGACCGACCATCTAAAGGATGACCGGCGCGAGTTTGCCTGGGATTACCTCTACGAACCCGACGCCGCCTCGGTGCTGGATGACCTCCTTTTGCGCTACATCGAGGCGCTCGTGTTTCAGGCTGTGGCTGAGAACATGGCCAGCGAGCAAAGTGCTCGCATGGTGGCGATGAAAGCGGCGAGCGATAACGCCAAGAAAGTGATCGGCGATTTGCAGCTCTCATACAACAAGGCGCGTCAGGCGTCGATTACCAAGGAACTGTCTGAAATCGTCGGGGGCGCGGCGGCGGTGTGAAACTGCTTTGCCCTGCCCCAACGCCCGATTCAGATAGCCCCGATCCGAATACATTACGAGTTACGAGGTTCCCAAGATGACGCACTCTCAGGGTCACATTGTTCAGTGCATCGGCGCTGTGGTCGATATCCAGTTTCCCCGTACGGGTCTGCCCTCGATTTATGAGGCACTCAATCTCGATGACAGCGCGCAGCATGCCGGCGTCGAGGCCGGGCTGACCTTCGAGGTTCAGCAGCAACTTGGTGACGGCGTGGTTCGGACCATTGCGATGGGTTCGACCGATGGCTTGCGCCGCGGAATGCCGGTCAATGCGTCGGGTGCGCCGATTTCGGTCCCGGTTGGCCCAGCGACTCTTGGTCGGATTATGGACGTGCTGGGCCGCCCGATTGATGAAGCAGGCCCGATTGGTACGGATGAGCGGCGCTCAATCCACCAGCCAGCGCCCAAGTTTGCGGATCTGTCGCCATCGGTGGAGTTGCTCGAGACCGGCATCAAAGTGATTGACTTGATCTGCCCTTTCGCGAAGGGCGGCAAGATCGGTCTGTTCGGCGGTGCGGGCGTGGGCAAGACCGTCAACATGATGGAACTGATCAACAACATCGCCAAGCAGCACGCGGGTCTATCGGTGTTCGCGGGCGTGGGTGAGCGGACTCGCGAAGGAAACGACTTTTATCATGAGATGAAAGATTCGAACGTTCTCGACAAGGTCGGGATGGTGTTCGGTCAGATGAACGAGCCCCCGGGTAACCGCTTGCGGGTCGCACTGACCGGATTGACGATGGCCGAGCGGTTTCGCGATGAAGGCCGCGACATTCTGTTTTTCGTGGACAATATTTATCGCTATACCCTGGCTGGAACCGAAGTGTCCGCGCTGCTTGGACGGATGCCATCGGCAGTGGGTTATCAGCCGACGCTCGCTGAAGAGATGGGTAAGCTGCAGGAGCGGATCGTTTCGACCAAAGTCGGCTCGATCACCTCGATTCAGGCCGTCTATGTGCCTGCGGATGACTTGACCGATCCGTCGCCAGCGACTACGTTCGCCCACCTGGATGCGACGGTGGTGTTGTCGCGTGATATCGCTTCGCTGGGGATCTATCCCGCGGTCGACCCGCTGGATTCGACCTCGCGCCAGGTCGACCCGAACGTGATTGGCGAAGAGCATTACGCGACCACGCGCAAGGTGCAGTCGACGCTGCAGCGTTACAAAGAACTGCGCGACATCATCGCGATTCTGGGGATGGATGAGCTTTCGCCGGAAGACAAGTTGGCCGTGTCGCGCGCGCGCAAGATTCAGCGCTTCCTGTCGCAGCCGTTCCATGTGGCCGAGGTCTTCACCGGTTCGCCCGGTAAGTACGTGACCCTGAAAGAGACGATTCGTGGATTCCAGATGATCGCCAATGGGGAGTGCGATGCATTGCCGGAGCAGGCGTTCTACATGGTGGGCACGATCGATGAGGCCATCGAGAAGGCGAAGACGCTCACATGAGTACGATTCACGTCGACGTGGTCAGTGCAGAGGCCTCGATCTACGACGGCCCAGCTGATTTTGTGGCGCTTCCTGGCGAGTCGGGCGAACTCGGGATTTTCCCCGGCCACACCCCACTGATCACCCGGATTCGTCCGGGTGCCGTTCGGATCAAGGTGCCAGGACAAAGCGAAGAAGAGTTTGTTTTTGTGGCTGGTGGCATTCTTGAGATTCAGCCGAACCGCGTAACGGTGTTGGCAGATACCGCGATCCGCGGTAAGGACCTGGACGAGGCGCGTGCGCTTGAGGCCAAGCGTCAGGCCGAAGAAGCTTTGTCTAACCGGGCCGCAACGCTCGATTACGCCAAGGCACAGGCAGAATTGGCGATTGCGGTGGCCCAGATCGCCGCGTTGCGTCGATTGCAGCGGCGCTAACGCCGCACCTCTGCCGCGCTGATGATCCACGCTCCCCTGCGCAACGACACCTTTCTGCGCGCCCTGCTGCGCGAGCCGACCGAGTACACGCCGGTCTGGCTCATGCGCCAGGCGGGTCGATATCTCCCCGAATATCGGGCCACCCGTGCCCGAGCCGGCAGTTTTCTCGCGCTGGCTAAAAACCCGGAGTTGGCCTGTGAGGTGACGCTTCAGCCATTGGATCGCTACGCACTGGATGCCGCGATTCTTTTCTCTGACATCCTCACCGTACCCGATGCGATGGGTTTAGGGCTGCATTTTGCGGATGGCGAGGGCCCACGTTTTGCCCGCCCGCTGCGCGATGAAGCCTCGATTCTTGTGCTCGGAGTGCCGGATCCGAATCAGGAATTGCGTTACGTGATGGACGCGGTTCGCACTATTCGGGGGGCGCTCGACGGCCGGGTTCCACTGATTGGATTTTCCGGGAGTCCCTGGACGCTGGCGGTCTACATGATCGAGGGTGGTGGGACCGATGACTTCCGGGAAGTCAAGACGATGCTCTATCGCCGCCCCGACCTGATGCTGCATCTGCTGGATGTGCTCACGCAAGCCGTGGCCGATTATTTGAACGCGCAGATCGAGGCCGGCGCCCAGGCCGTGATGATCTTTGACACGTGGGGTGGGGTTCTGACCTCGAGTCAATATCTCAAATATTCCTTAGGCCCAATGCAGCGGGTTGTTGAACGGCTGCAGCGCGAGCGCGACGAACCTGCGGGTGTGGGGTCGGGCGCGGGTGCGGGTGGGGGTGTGGGACCCAGCGGCACGCAGCGAGTACGAGTGCCCTCAATTGTGTTTACCAAAGGTGGTGGGCAGTGGCTCGAACCACTCTCGGCTTGCGGGGCCGATGCGGTGGGCCTGGACTGGACCACGGAGCTTTCGGACGCCCGCGCCCGAATTGGATCGCGCTGCGCATTGCAGGGTAACCTCGATCCGATGGCCCTGATGGGCGAGGACGCGCAGATTCGCGCCGAGGTGGCTCGAGTTTTTGAGAGTTTTGGCGTGCCGCAGGCCGGCACTGGGCATGTGTTCAATCTGGGTCATGGAATTTCTCAACATACGAGGCCCGAGGCCGTTTCGGCGTTGGTCGATGCGGTGCATACCTATGGCCGGAAGATGCGCGCGCCGGGGGCCTGACGCAGTCCACTGACCGCGTGCCAAATGGGCCTGCCAAATGGGCCTGCCAAATGGGCGGTCCAGATGGGCGGTCCAGATGGGCGCGGTGCGCACCGGCACCCACCCGGTCATGAATCTTCGAGTGGGGCTTGCATCACGGCGAAGTTTGTGTTTATGCACAGATTCGGGCTGGACCTGTTTTCAAGGCGGCGCCCTAATGACCTTAGTCGATTCGTTCTAACGTCATGATTAAAATAATCTTTTTCAGGACGATTGGCGCTCCGATCGATGTGGCGCCGGGGCACAGTGCCGGCTTGAACCTGATCTGTGCCATCTTGCACACAAAGTTATCCACAGCCCATCGATGATGGCAACCATTTGGCAGGTTGCGCTCGACGTCCCGTTGCCGGGCCCATTTGATTATTCGGCGCCGACCCCGTTGGCTGCGCAATTCGGGAGTGAAGGCGGTTCGGAGTTCAATCCGATCGGTAATCCGATCGGCGATCCGATTGGGCGCCGCGTCTTGGTGCCATGGGGCCGCACGCAACGGATTGGGCTGGTCACGGCGGTGGCTTCCGAGAGTGCGCTGGCGCCCGAACGATTGCGGGCAGTTGACCGATGTTTACTGGACCTTGACCCGTTGCCTTCCCGGTGGCTTGAGCTGGTTAAATTCGCGGCGAGCTACTATCAGGTTGGGCTCGGCGAATTGGCGCTCCCGGCGATTCCAGCCTTGCTGCGCAGCGCGCAGGCTTATCGGGCACAGAAGCCGCGCGGCGGTGGCCCAGTCGAACGTGCGCGCACCGCCTGGGCCCAAACGGCTGAATCTGTTGAATCCGCTCGGTCGGTTGAGCCCGCTTCGGTGCCTGAGCTCACGGCCGATCAGGCTGCCGCACTCGAGTCCTTGGTGCTCGACCGCGGGTTCAGGGTCCATCTCCTTTACGGGGTGACCGGGAGCGGGAAGACCGAGGTTTATTTGCGCGCGATCGACCGGGTGTTGTCCCGTGATCCGCTGGCGCAGGCGTTGCTCCTGGTCCCCGAGATTGCACTGACGCCGCAGTTCGTGCGGACCCTGCAGTCGCGGTTCCCGGCATGGCCCCCCGCGGTTCTACACAGTGCGCTGCCCGAGGCCGAGCGTTCGTCGGCCTGGGTCGCAGCGCTTGAGGGCCGGGCGCGTCTGGTCGTCGGAACCCGTCTGGCAGTGCTCGCGCCCTTGGCACGTTGTGCCCTGATTGTGGTCGATGAGGAGCACGATCCGTCGTACCGCCAGCAAGAGGGCGCGCGCTGGTCAGGGCGTGATCTGGCCGTCGCGCGCGGGCGGATCGAGCAGATTCCGGTTGTGTTGGGTAGCGCCACCCCATCGCTCGAGACCTGGCATAACGCCGCTACAGGGCGCTATCACCGGGTGGATTTGCCGCGCCGCGCGGTTGCTCAGTCGATCCTGCCGGCCGTTCGCCTCATTGACATGACGCGGATAAAGACCGCAGAGGGCCTTGCGCCTCAAGCCGTGGCCGCGATTGAGGCCCGACTCCTGCGCGGGGAGCAATCGCTGATCTTTTTGAATCGTCGCGGGTATGCACCCGTGCTGGCCTGCCAATCTTGCGCTTGGGTGTCGAGTTGCCCGAATTGTTCAGTCACTCTGGCTTTGCACGCCCGAATGGACTCCGCAACGCGGGGCTGGCAATTAATCTGCCATCACTGCGGGCATTCTGATGCGGTGCCGAGGTCCTGCCCCGCGTGCGGTGAGGTTGACCTGGCGCCGCTGGGTCGGGGGACGCAGCGGCTCGAGGAGAGCATTGCAACCCGCTTTCCTTCCGCACGAATCGTGCGGATTGACCGCGACACCACGCGCCGTCGCGGCTCGACCGAGGCGTTGCTGTTGACGGTTCGCACGGGTGAGGTCGATATTTTGGTCGGAACCCAGATGATGGCCAAGGGGCATGATTTTCCACGCCTGACCTTGGTCGTGGTCCTGGGTGCCGACAGTGGCCTTTACTCCCATGATTTTCGGGCACCCGAGCGCTTGTTTGCCACGCTGCTTCAGGTCGCGGGCCGGGCCGGGCGGGCCGAACAGCCCGGGGAGGTCTTGATCCAGACGCGTTGGCCTGGGCATCCCTTGTTTGCTGCGTTGCGGGCACAGGATTATGCGTCCTTCGCCCGTGAGGAGCTGCATCAACGCGAGGCCGCTCATCTGCCACCGTTCGCACATCAGGCCTTGTTGTGTGCCGATGCGACCGCGGCCGCGACCGCACTGGAATTTCTCGCCTTGGCCAAAACGGTCCTGTTGCCTTGCGAGTCGGGCAGGGTCGTAAATGCAAACGCAATTGCTAACCCAAGCGCCAACGGCTTGGGCCTCGGCCTCGGCCTCGGGGCGATCCGAATTGCGGAGCCGGTGCCGATGCCCATGGCTCGGTTGGCTGGGCGAGAACGGGCTCAATTGCTTTTGGAATCGTCATCGCGGCCGACTCTACAGGCCCTCTTGGTTCGGAATTTGCCCGCGTTACGGGCCCTCGGCAGTGCGCATTCGAAGGTGCACTGGCATTTGGAAGTTGATCCCCTTGCGATCTAATCGATGACCTCCGCTGCCCTAAATCCGGCCCAGCGCGAGGCCGTGCGTCATCTTGAGACCCCTTGCCTAGTTCTTGCGGGTGCTGGCAGCGGGAAGACACGGGTGATCGCCAGCAAACTGGCCTATCTGATCGACGAGTGTGGGGTGGCTGCGCCCACGATCGCGGCGATTACTTTTACCAACAAGGCAGCGCGCGAGATGTTGGAGCGCGCCCGGACCCTCGTCCAGACCCCGATTGAGGGGCGGCGCAAGCCACTGATCTCAACGTTTCATGCGCTGGGCGTGCATTTTTTACGAACCGAAGCGCAGGCTGCAGCACTCAAGCCAGGCTTTTCGATTTTTGCGGCCGACGATTCGTTAGGGGTGATTACTCAGGCGCTCGGGACGACCGACCGCGTGTTGGCCCGAGCCGTCCAGTCGCAGATTTCGCTCTGGAAGAATGGCCTGATCGAGCCCGATGAGGCGGTGGCACGCAGCACTGGGGATCGCGACCAGGCAGCCGCCCGCGCCTATCGGGAATATGCTGCAACGCTCTCAGCCTATCAGGCGGTCGACTTTGATGACTTGATTCGGTTGCCGGTACGGATTTTGGAGCGCGACCTGGAGGTCCGCGAGCGCTGGCAGCGGCGTCTTCGTTACCTGTTAATCGACGAGGTTCAGGACACCAATGCGGCCCAGTACGCCTGGTTGCGGCTGTTGGCGGGTCCACTCACGCACTTTACCGCCGTGGGGGACGACGACCAGTCGATCTATGGGTGGCGGGGCGCGACGCTCGATAATCTGCAGCGCCTGGGAACGGATTATCCGACCCTAAAGGTGATCAAGCTCGAGCAGAACTATCGTTCGTGTCAGCACATCCTGAATGCTGCCAATCAGGTGATCCGCGCCAATCCAAAGTTGTTTGAGAAGACCCTTTGGTCCGAGCTTGGGCCAGGTGATCCGGTGCTGGTGAGTGCCTGTGAAGATGACGAGGAGGAGGCCGAACGGATCGCGGTGCGAATCTCTGCGATGAAATTCGAGCGCCGCGCGCGGTTCGCCGATTTCGCCGTGCTGTACCGGTCAAACCAGCAGGCAAGACTCCTCGAGCAGGCGCTGCGCAAGCAGCACATTCCTTACACCGTCACCGGGGGGACGTCCTTTTTTGAGCGATCCGAGGTCCGAGATCTGGCGGCCTACCTGCGGCTGCTGGTCAATGATGACGATGACCCTGCATTTATTCGGGCGGTGACGACCCCGCGCCGAGGGATTGGTGCGGCCACGCTGGAGACCTTGGGGGCACTGGCTGGCGAGCGTCAGTGTTCACTGCTGGCGGCGCTCTTTGAGACCGCGGCGGAGTCCAGGCTAGCGGCAAGACAGCTCACCCCTTTGCGCGAATTTGGCGCGTTCATCCACCGATTTACCTGGCGCGCGGAGCGCGAGACCGTGGCGGTCGTCATCGATGATTTGCTCGCGGCGATCGCTTATCGGGACTGGTTGTTCGATAACGAACCCGACCGCCAGGCTTCACAGCGCTGGCAGAACGTCTGTGAATTTGTCGACTGGATCAAACGTCGGGCCGAGGAGGATGGACGTAACCTGTTGGAGATGGCGCAACTGATGGCCCTGGCTTCGCGGCTCGACGGACGCGAAGACGATTCGGATGCAGTGCGACTGTCAACCCTGCATGCCGCCAAAGGGCTCGAGTGGCCTCACGTGTTCCTGGCGGGTGTTGAGGAGGGCTTACTGCCCTCGAGCGTTGGCCTCGAGGACGAGGCGGCCGACGCCATCGTGCGGTTTGAAGAGGAGCGACGTTTGATGTACGTCGGGATCACTCGAGCGCAACGTTCGCTTCAGGTGTCGTGGTGCCGTCAACGCAGCCGTGGGCGCGAACGCGTGGAGGAGCGCGAGCCCTCACGATTTATCGCCGAGATGGGCCTGGATCGAGCGTTAGAAAAAACGCCCGACCTATCGCCTGAGCAAAAGGCCCAGACCCCTCAGGAACGGATTGCGGCCTTGCAGGCCTTGTTGCGCAAGTCCTAGCGGATTTATCGAGCCCACTATTTTATTTAGCCGGCTCTTCAAATTTGGCGCCGCCGGCGTTGGCCATGTGCACCACGGCCCGACCCACTTCCACGTCGGCGTATTCCCCGCCGCCCTGAGCCGACATCAGGCCCTTGCCCTTGAGGGCCGAATTGAGCAGGCCAGGATAGCCCTGACCAATCCGTGGCCCCCAGGCAGCGGCATCACCAAACTTGGGCGCGCCTGCGGCACCAACGCCGTGGCAAGCGACGCACTGTGCGTTGTAGACCTCGAGACCGGTTCGCAGAACCTGCGGCGCCGACGCATCCTTGATCTCGAATCGGGCGACCGGTCGGATCCGCGCCTCAATTGCCTGGGTCGACATGACGTCGCTACCTGCATTGGGCTTCTTGCCCGAGGTGACATAGCTCGCCAAGAGGACGATGACGATCACCGGGACGATGAAAGCCAGCAAAATCACTTTGATCAACTGCTGGGGGGTTTTGATCAGCGGTTCGGGCGCCTCATCGTCGGCGTGACCTTGATGATCGTTGGTTTTATTACTCATCGAGCGGCTCTTGGGAGTTGATCAGGCAGAAGTCGATCTTTGGATCGGATGATACGGATCGGAATAATCTCCCCGCGAATGATACCCACGGATGCGAATTCGGTCACGCGACCGATGGACGCGAACGCGTGGACGCTCCCGAATCGACCGAGTATCATCTGGGGTTCTCGACAGACCCGCGCCTGTAGCTCAGTGGATAGAGTACTGGCCTCCGAAGCCAGGGGTCGCTGGTTCGATCCCAGCCAGGCGCGCCAACGGGATTGGCCTACACGGACCCCATTTCATCAACGGCGAGCCAGGCGAGTTTTAAGGCGCTCATTGACTACGGGGCTGTGCGGGCGCAAGCAAGGCTTGGGCTTGTAGGCGGGATTCGATGTCGGTGACCGAGAGCTTGGAGAGGTCCTTGGCGATGGTGTGCGCGAGGCGCCTTGTGACTTGCGGCGAGAGCTGCGCCCGGACTCGTCCTAGAAACCGCGGGGCTGCAATCAGAATCAGATGTTCAAAAGCACCTTCGCGCCGGGCGCCTTCAAGCCGTTGAGCCAACTGTCGGGCGAACTGCCCTTCGAGTTTGTCGTCCGCGCTCGTGCGGGGTTCGGCGCTATGGCCGGCGCCGTGAATCGTGCCATGGTGACCCGGCGATCCGCTTCCCCCAATCCCAGCACTGCCATAGTGACCTTTCGCATCGGCATGGCGCTCATGATCGCCCGGCCGGCTCTGCGGCTGCATCAGATCTTCAAGCTCCCGCAGTGGCTCGTCCGAGCGGGATTGAAAGATCCGCGCGCGGCTGTCATCGGCTACGGCGATCCAGGTTGTGTGGAGTGTGTGAACGGGGGGTCTGCATCGGGGTCTGCATGTCGGGCTCTCCTGAATCATCGCTTCGCGCTCGGACTTGCAGTTAAGCATCTGCGGTGCCCAGGGCCCTCGGTGGGTTTCTGCGCCGATTTAGACTGTGAAGCCGATGAGCTGATCGACCTTCAGTTTGCTTGAGCGGAGTTTTTCCCGATGACGCCCCCTGAATCCCCAGTGATCCCGCCCGCGAACAGGATGCCCGCCATGCACCCAACCCTGCACTCCACCCCGCGGTCCTCCATGCCCTCCACGACTCGCTATAGCGAAGTCGGCCGGCGCATTGACGCCATGGTGCGAACGGCCAATGTCCCGGTCGTGCGCGCGTCCAGCGTGCTCTTCGAGTCGCTGGCCGAAGTCGACCAGGCCCTTCAGGACACTGCTCGCGGCGTGCGCCATGCGACGACGTATGGCACGGGTGGGGTACCGACCACGATGGCCCTGATGGATGCCGTGGCTGAACTCGAGGGTTGGGGCGCAGCCCCGGCCCTTGACCGGAAAGGCCCGGGAACCCGCGCGGCGTTGGTGCCCTCGGGCCTGGCGGCGATTGCGCTGGCAGTCTTGGCCTTTGCGGCGAGCGGAGATCATGTGCTGATGCCCGACAGTATTTATGGCCCGGGACGGGCCCTGGCCCAAGGGCAACTGGCGCGGGCCGGGATTGAGACCACGTTTTATGATCCGCGAATCGATCCGGCGGGTCTGGCGCAGCTCATGCGGCCGCGAACGCGCATCGTCTACCTCGAGAGCCCCGGGAGCTATACCTTCGAAATTCAGGACGTTGCGGGCCTTGCCGCAATCGCGCGCGAACACGGCGCACTTTCGATGATCGATAACGCATGGGGCAGTCCGTTGCACTTTCATCCGTTCGAACATGGTGTCGACGTGTCGATTGTCCCGCTGACCAAATACTGGGGCGGTCATGCGGACGTGTTGATGGGCGCGGTGGTCGTTACCGACGAACTTTGGCCAACCCTCTGGCGTGCGGTGCGCGGTCTTGGGTTGTGTGTGTCGAGCGATGATGCCTGGTTGGTCTTGCGCGGGCTCCGTACGCTCCCGCAGCGAGTGGCGCAACATGAGGTGTCCGCGATCGCGGTGGCGCAATGGCTGCAGCGCCATGACGGGGTGGTCCGGGTGCTACATCCTGCGCTCCCTGATTATCCGGATCATGCGCTCTGGCGGCGGGACTTTTCCGGAAGCTGCGGGCTGTTTTCAGTCGAACTCGAGCGCGGGCTAGAAAGCCGGGTGGCTGCCTTGGTCGAGGGCCGGCGCCATTTCGGCATCGGCTACTCGTGGGGCGGTTTCGAGAGCCTGATCATGCCAGCTCGCCTACAAGGCCTGAGGACCATGAAGCCCTGGGACGGTGGGCCATTGGTTCGGCTGCACGTTGGCCTCGAATCGGTCGCGGATCTCCTGGAGGATCTCGAGCAAGGTTTTCAGGCCATGGGGATCGCCCCCCGGTAGAATCGTCGCATGTTATCCGAGCACCGATTGCAAATTGCCGCCCGATTGGCGGCGGCTGTCACGCCTTTTGCGGAGCAGGCTGGGCTTGCGACGCCTGTAATCACGCTCGAGCGACCCAAGCAGGCCAGTCACGGCGATCTGGCTTGCAGCATCGCCTTGCAACTGGCCAAGCCGCTTGGGCGCCCCCCTCGAGAGGTGGCGCAGGCGCTGGTTTTTGCCCTCAATCAGGATCCGTTGGCAGCGCCCCTGGTGGCGGGGGCGGAGATTGCCGGGCCCGGGTTCATCAACTTGCGGGTGACCCCCGCCGTTCGGACGGCCGCGGTGACCCGGGCATTGCACGAAGGCGCCGATTTTGGCCGCGGCCAGCGGGGTGCGGGTCGACCGTTGTTGATTGAGTTTGTCTCGGCTAATCCGACTGGGCCGCTTCATGTGGGTCATGGCCGACAGGGTGCGCTCGGGGATGTGTTGGCAGCGCTCCTTGAAGCCGACGGCTGGGCCGTATCGAGAGAGTTTTACTACAACGATGCGGGCAACCAAATCCAGAATTTGGCGCTTTCCGTTCAGGCACGAGCTCGTGGCGTCGCGCCCGATTCGGAGGCCTTCCCCGAAGACGGTTACCGCGGGGAATACATTGCCGAGATTGCGCAGCGTTTCCTGGCTCGAGAGTCGGTGGCGGCGCGAGATGTCGCTGTCGTGGTGGCCAGTGGCGATGTGGACGATCTGGATGCAATCCGGAGATTTGCGGTGGCCTGCCTGCGCCACGAGCAGGACCTCGATTTGCAGGCCTTTGGGATTCGATTTGATCGCTACTACCTCGAGAGCTCGCTCTACACCGAGGGACGAGTGACTGGCGTGGTGGATGCACTGTTGCGGGCCGGACACGCCTTCGAAGCGGACGGTGCGTTGTGGCTGCGATCGACGTCCTGGGGCGATGACAAAGATCGCGTGATGCGCAAGTCCGATGGCACTTTTACGTACTTTGTGCCCGATGTTGCCTATCACCAGACCAAGTGGGAGCGCGGCTTCGCGCGCGCGATCAATGTTCAGGGCAGTGATCACCACGGCACGATTACCCGGGTGCGCGCCGGTTTGCAGGCCCTCGGTATCGGAATCCCGCAGGACTGGCCAGATTACGTATTGCACCAGATGGTCACGGTGATGCGGGGGGGCGAAGAGG
>Ga0114967_10002462_pt1 | contig 15455 bp, 13 predicted proteins | sample M_130628_MF_Meta_FD_92639 | JGI IMG/M metagenome (GOLD analysis project Ga0114967, IMG submission 92639) | Freshwater microbial communities from Lake Montjoie, Canada to study carbon cycling - M_130628_MF_MetaG | ecosystem: Environmental > Aquatic > Freshwater > Lake | place: Lake Montjoie... | reverse complement strand
TATTCAGTGACCTCGTTAGGATTCAAACCTAAGACCTTCTCATCCGTAGTGAGACGCTCTATTCATGTATTATACAAAGGTTTTTAATATTCAAGGTGTAACATTTTTACTGTCTTTTTTTAGGTTTGGTGTAACCATAGTGAAACATTTTATGAATTTATATGTTATAAAATTTGTTTTAAGTAATTTGGTTGAAATGGGTAGGGTAGATGATTTAAATTCTAGGTATTCTATTATTAATAATTTCCATAGATGATTTTAGCAGTTTTAACTCCTTTTGTAAATTCAAAATTATAATATGCATCTTTACTGTGAAGAAAAGCTTCACCAAAATCTGTATTTCTATCATATTTATATTTGTCACCATCTTTGGACCAACAACTGCTAATAGATTCTATACCATAATAAAAAAAGCTTGAATGATCAGTTAGTTCTTTGGGAATAGGTAGTAAAATAATACTGTCTAAATTTTTAAAAAATTTGGAGCTTGGAAGTTCATTAAATTCAATGGTTGTTTCTACTTCAAATTCAAAGTCACCATGACTACTCATATGTTTAACTTTTGAATCAACGATTTCAAATTTGGGAATTTCTACACCAATAATTCTTTCAATTTCAGACTTGTTTTCATAACGTTCTGAATATTTACTCAGGGTCTTCTCTTTACTTGGGAATATTTGTAAAAGAAACCAAAAAGCTGACAAGCTGATTAATAGAAGCATAATTATTCCTGTTAAACAACCTGTTTTCCATCTTTTTTTAATAAATTGGTATACAACTGAGAATGTCACAAGGAGTAATCCCACAATTATTAGGAGTAACCCCACAATTATTAATAATGTGCTGTCAAATAGGAATGATAGTCCAATGAAGCTGGCAGAAATTAGCGGTAGTAGCCACCATTTGTTTAAGCAGTAGGAAAGAAATTTTTTCATTTAATTTGATTTTGGTATTTGTTAATGTTATGTATGATTTAGGTTGTGTTAAATTTAGTCAACCCCATTTTAATCTTACTTTAGTAATATTCAATAATATTTACCATCACCAATAAAAAAGGGATCTCTAACTTTATATTTAATTACGTCATATACAACTGAAATTTTTTTCTTATTCTTCATGTTCCATCTTAGGTTTTGTATAAATACCTCATTGCCATATTTAGCCATTGCATCAGCTAGTAAATCAAATAATGAAATGCTATTTTGATTATTATTGTGTGAGGTGCTATCTTTTGTTTTTGATGATGTAAATTTTACAGATTTACTCATTGTACCTAAATATGTTGTTTTGGAGCATGAACTAACATTGATGCCAAAACTATCTCCATATTGACCTTTATTTTTATTAAATTTATTTTCTAAAAAATCAGTTTTGTAGATCATAAAAGTATCAGTACCATAAAATCTAGAAGTGTCTTTATAGAAATTGTAAGTTGGCTGTGTGTAAGTTGGCTGTGGATAAGGTTTACTATAAGTTACACCAGAACTTTGGGCAAATGTTTGGGTTGTTAAAAATACTACAATAATTATTAATATTAATTTTATATTTTTCATTTTAAAATAGGTTAGAGGTAGAAATACCTCTAACCATTTTTTTGATAGGTTACCAATTTCTATTATATGGATTTCCATATAATTCTTTATTTTCTTTATAACGCATATCAGGTGTACCATCTTGTTTTGATGGGTACGTTGGATAATTACTCGGTTGTGAGTATGTTGGTTGAGAATAAGTTGGCTGAGAGTAACTCGGTTGTGGCTGACTGTATGTCGGTTGGCTATATGTCGGTTGACTATAGTTGGGCTGACTATAAGTTGGCTGAGAGTAACTCGGCTGTGAATAGGTGTTACCATAAGTTCTCTTATTCTCTTTGAAACGCATATCAGGCGTTCCATCTTGTTTGTAATGTGTTTGTGCATTTACTGAAAATGTAAATCCAAACATTACGAATAATGCAATTACTAAATTTTTCATTTAATATAAATTAAGATTGTTTGCTTACTCTATTCAGTTTTCAGCTGCCCTGTGCTTACTTATTTATTTGGTGTCGTTTTTCAGCATCTTCGACTTTGGGTAAGTTAGCCCATTTTTCACTTGTCTGGATATGGTCTTTTTATAACTAGCTTATATTTGAAACTAATTATTGGCATTTTTAATTTTTTTTTAATTTTTCAAAACTAAACTACTTTATAATTCTGTACAATGTCAGATATGCTACATTTTACAATTTTCTACCAAAAGTTTACTTTTTTTTAATAATCCACTTTACTTATCACAGGAAGAAAGTGGTAAAGAAACTGCTTCAACTCTAACAAAACAGCAGAATTGGGATCTGCTACAGAGTTGATGGCTGTGTACACCAGCTATTCTTTTCAGTGGTTTTTAATTAAGGAGAGAAAACCTTCTCAAAGAAGACGGAATATATTCTGTCAAAAAAATTTAGCATAACTCCTACAGGTTTAAAAATCCATATCTAGTATAAAATGATGATGGTAATATGCTTTATCACAAATTATATAAATGAGCTTGTCATCTTCTGAAGTCATCACTTCATCCACTATATATATTTGTACATTGTTATCATATACTGTTTTCACTTTAAATGGTGTGAATACTTGCCTCAACTTACCTTTAGGATTCAGGACCAGTATATTGTTGTAACTGCAATAATGGATATTCTGTTTCATGTCAATACTGGAATTTAATTAAGAAACCAATTTTGTGCATGACCTTCTAATGCCCACCTGATGTTTTCAACAAAATGATATGCATTCACAGCACGATCAGCATATGAATCTATATAACTGCTTTTGTTACTACCTGTGAATAAATTAAACAATTTCCAGAGACTTATATTGCCATTTACATCCTTACAAAAGGATTCATCTTTGTAATAATCTTTTACAATTTGATTGATTTGACTATCACCCATAAGTAGCATAGGAATATCAGCTTTAAGTGAATTTGGTAGGTTTGGATACATTCTGCATCTACCAATTAACTGTGCAAACTGATGTTCTGTCAAATACAATTCTTCTAACTTTTTTAAATGATGAAGATGAAGCGAATGATTGTAACTTTCTAATAACTGATACATATGTAGTCTTAGTTCATCTTTACTTTTCACACCTACTTTTTTACTGTATCCATCTGTCCATATACATAAATTCGTGCACACTTTATTTCTGAATCCGATAAAGAAACTGAAATATTCATCACTTCCTTTTTTAGATTGAAGTTTATCTAAATGATAAGACTTAACACCGCCTGCAGTTAAGGTAAGAACATTCCCATCTATGACTGTTTTGATAGAAGGTATTTCTATAATAAATGCACCGCGTTCATAAAAAATTGTTTTTTCATGTTCTAAAAGTTGGTCAGCTGATTTATCTTTTGCAGTTGGAATTCTTCCTTTAATAGGATGTGATACTCTGATAGCAGGTGGCAATATAATTTCATCTGTAAAAATATCCTTTAAGACATCAGTATATACTTCTATAAATTCTGCCATTGAAATCAACCGTTCATTACTTTTTGTGTATACGGGGATGATGTGTTTATTCCTGATTTCAAAAAGGGTTGTTTCAATTGTATTAGCTTCTATAAAAGGTGCTGACGTTGAAAGAATATTTTCTTCAATAACAGGTATTCCCTGACTAACGGGTTGTAATATAAGTTCCATTTTGTTGTGCTGGGTTTATGTTAGTAATAGATTGTAATTCGTCCCTTCTTAAAGCAAAAAGTTCTTTATAAGAAGTTTGTACATTTTGTGAACTGCTTCCATACAAATTAATAAGGTCTTTAATATTGGTACATTCTTGTATCTGTATTTGTATATTTCCTTCTTCTTTTATTTCTACCTCATCAGTTTGATTACACCATTGTAAAATTCTTGCTCCTGTATCAGATGTAATGGTAAATTCAGGTTTGTCAATAAATAATTGTGTCCTGTCTTTACTAGCAGTTGCATGATGTTTGATGTCAATATCCAATACAATAGTAAATTCATAATCCATACCTTCTCTTGTAATAGCTTTTAATCCTACTTTCTCAGGAACTTGTTTTCCATTTTTTTCTTGAAGAACATAATCTTGCTTTGTACGTATGGTAGCAATAATATGCAGTGGCGATTGTAAAATAGTTTGGACAAAATTATTGTGAACCGGTGTCAATTTGGACCAATTGGTAAAACTGTTTCCAGCCATATTTGCATGAATATCCAATATGGACTCCCATTCATGGGTGATGCTGTCAATGATGATTGTTTTCATTCCAGCAGTTTCACATAATTTAATTGCTTGTATAAACTTTTCAGGTGTAAATGGTGCATCTATGTTAAGTACATTATACTTTCCTAAATGTGCATATAAATTTGCACTATGGTTTTCTGTGTCTATCACTGCAATGGATGACCAGTCATTGGTAATACCATAAGCAATTAATAATGCAGAATATGTTTTACCACTTCCACTTGGTCCTTGTAATGCCATTTTAATTTTTGCTCTTTTTTTAGAGGCTTGTTGTAATTGCATGTTTAAATAATTTAAAGATTAATAAAAAAAAGAGGTCATCCATTATGGACAACCTCTTTGTTGATTTGGGAAGGTTATATAATACTTGATTGTAATTCTTCCACTCTGGTGTGACCTATCAATTCAACTGAACCTTTTGGTCTGTAAGCATAGGTATGATTCAGCATCATTATTTCTCCTGTACGTTGGTTTAGGAATTCATAAGGATCTGATTCTACCCGAACAACTTCACCTTTCAATTGCTGACCTATTACATTTTTTGCAATAGATTCATCAAATGTGGAAGGGATACTGCACTTTCTTACAGTAGCATAAAAGTTACCCGTGTTGGAGGATTGGACCATTTCTAATCCTCCTGTTAGTTCCAATGTAATAAAAGTGGAACCGTCTTTTCTTGTTCTTTCTTGGTAGTTTGTAATTGTAACCATTTTGTTTTGTTTTGTTTTTTTAAAAGTTAAATAATAGAAAATACAAAGCCATATTATATCAGCTAGCATGAATAATTAGACTTATTGTAAGCAATGGAATAGATGACACAAATTATAGTTGTGTTCATTTTAGAGGGGTGTTGTAGGTACCCAAAGCAGAGGAGGGGATGGTTGATGGAATCACCATCAGAGGGGGGACTATAAATCAATAATAAACCTGTGGGGTTTATAGCTATTTAATCCAATTAAATTTATAAAAAATAAACCTTGATAATTTATTATAAAGAATTGTTGTGGTAAGTTGTTACTGTACAGACCGTATTATACTATTTGTTAAAACTTTATAAGTGTAAAAGGATTTACATTACATAGAATATTAATACAACATTTATTATCACTTAGTCAATTTGTATTTATATAATAATTATTCAACTAAGTGGTAATTTATTCAACTTTTACAGATGAAGAAAAGAGTATATTTATAAGATTCTTCACTTTTAATTCATCCTCAAAGTCAGGTCTATGTTTCAGTAATTTAAGTTTAGAACTATTATAGTCTTTGATAATAATATCTGAATTCCCTTTTTTTGATATTTTATAAGTTGAGCAGATACTTTTTAAAAAACGAACAGCTTTGACAGGTGTGTTTCTTTGAATAGGAAGTTGGCAGTCTTTAAAATAGTAGTTTAATCTTTTTACTACTTCTCCTTTTTTCATTGCTTTGTTCAAATGGAAATAAAACCTAAACCTATTCACTAATAAGCTATTTTCAGGCAAGGTTAAAAAATGAGCAGAAAATATCAACTTATTAAAAACCCTTAAATCAGATTTGTTAATCAGTGATTTTGTAAAATGTTTTAGAAGTTCTTTCTTGTCATAATATTCCATTAGTTTGATGTACTCTTGAATGATTTTTTCCTGATATGTAGTCAATTTCATTTGACCTACAACCATGACAATGTCTAATGCTGTATCATGTTTTTCTATAATATCTAAAACTGTCTGGCTGAGTACGTTCCTTTCTTCTAAACTGATTTTATTGGAATCTATTTTAGTTTCCTGAGTAGCTATGGAAAGAATTACATCATTTTTTTGTTCCAAAGCATTTGATAAGGAATACATGTTTTGATATAAATTTAATTGCACACGTTGTCCTTCCAGATAAGCATCAATATTTAAATAAGAAATTTCTTTTTCCTTTGAGTTGACTTTATTTTTTGTGAACTTAATACCAAAGTCATCTTGTAATATTCCAGACATTTTATCTGTAAATATTTCATAGTAATCAGCCAATATAGGATATTGGGAAAAGTGTTTTTTTAAACAAACCAATGAATCAATATATCCTTTTGCTGCACTAATTAATTCTTCTTTTTGATATTCTTGTACAGGATTTAACAATTTATCATGGATAATGGTTTCAGAAAGTAGTTTGTTTCTACATCTACCTGCAATTTGTTTCAATCTTCTGTCTGAGAGGGTATAAACCTTGTTGTTGCTACCTGATATAGAAATCAAGTGGTAATCATCTTTCAAGTCAAATCCTGTAAAATAAGCTGATGTGAAGAAATTTAATCTTTTGGGTAATTTATCAGAATCTAATTCATGATAGTATTCTTTTACTTTATTTTTGCTAGCAGAACTGCATAAAATAGCTACTTCATCTTTGTTTATAATATTTTCTTTTATAAGATGTTGTATTATATCATAAGTTGAACTTACAGAATTAAAGGCTACAAAAAACTTATCTTTAGGGTGTGCTTGTAATAACTCTGAAAGCTGAAACGTAGCAACATATTGGATTTTATTCTTTCCTGTGTAAATGACATTAAGTTTTCTTCTTTTTTCAGTATCATATTTAATGAAGGTGATAGGTTCATTTTCCAATAAGGGATCTGAGAATTTAATCCTAGTAGCTGAAAGCATGGCTCTCTTGTTAGGTTTAAATTGCAAATAATATTGAATGCATTCTTCCATCTTCTGTCTGTAGGTGCTGTCTAATTGAAATGAGTCAATTTCATCTAAGAGTAAGAAAAAACTATTTTTGTATTTAGTCTCATTAATGGCAGTAATTACTTTATGTAAACTGTCAGCTACTACTACAATTTTCTTGTATTTGATATTATTGTCAAATAGATAAGTTTTAATCTGCTCTTTACTTACAGAATCATGTTGATGGTATTTTGTACGTGAGCCAACATATAATGCATTATATACTTTATTGGATGCTTTGCTTGATGCTGTAATTTTAATAGGTTCTACAATGATAGAATGTCTAAAAGTTTTCAGTTCAAGTGTTGTAGCTCCCATACCTGTTTCATCTTTGTATACGATACCAGATGGTAATTTATTGAGCACACTGTTTAGTTTGGTATCTACTTTGATCCTAGCAGAAGATTTTCTTTTGATAATCAATTCATTTCCATAAGAAGTTTTTCGTTTAGATACTACAAGCTTAGCATTTTTAATACTTATACTAGAAGAACTATTAGCAGATACACCTTCAAATTCATCTTCAATGGGAGTAATGTATTTTTTCCTTCTTTCATTAATATTTATATCTTCAGGTTGAATTAATTTTAATGTAAGTGGTTTGGAAGATGGTGTTTTTATTTCTTCATTATCAGCTAATAAATCTTCAAGGGAGATAAATTCTTTGTCCATATTTTAAAGGTATTGAAGAAGTTGAATAAAACCGTTTACCATATTTTTAAATTTACATGATTTTTTTTTATAAATTCTGATGTTTGGTTTTAAATTATAAATCTTTAATTTTTTTAGAAATATCATCAGAAACTGCATTAAAATATTGAGTGATAATTATTGCAACTTTAGTGTTAGGACTTTCACTAAGAAATTTTATCAGTTGGTCTTGTCCATAAAAGTTCATTGCATGTTGTTTTATATACGAAAATATTTGATGATATATTTCATCAGGAAAATTTATTCTATCAGTAGCATAGCATAACCATCCAACATATGATGGATCATTGATTAAAATGTTACCAATTTCTTGACCTGAGTATTTCCCAAAATTAATTGCTTGGTCCATTCTTGTAATCATGATATAGTGATTTTATTAATTTTTGATTTTAAAAGACATAAATTATAATATATCTAGTATACAAATTTAAAGATATGCTACTATATTTATGAGTAATATATAAAGTATTAATTGTTTAGTCATTGGAAGTATAAATCCTACACCTATGAAATTATTGAAAAAGATTCTTTTTAAGAATATGACAAAAAGAGCATATATCTTTTAAAATACATTCACTATATAAAGTTTGTTCTTATGTACGTCAATCAAATTTCATTTAATTCCTCTTCAATATTTATTCAAGGTTTAAAAGTGGCACTTTACTAACACGTAAATATTAAAGTATATAATTTTCTAATTAATATTGCTGTGTAACTTTGTTTTAAATTTTTTATATGCCAAATGAAATAGGGGCAGTGCAAAAACTTTGTGCATTTTTACCGGTAAATTTTCAAGCTTCTAAGATATTAAATGGTTATTCCTATACACCTGTAAAACAAAGAAATTTAAAGGCGTGTTTTTATTACATACTTGATACTTTATATCATATGTCTCAAAACAGAAAATGGAGAGAAGAATATGAAAAAAATGGTGGTTACCCCCTAAATTCTACTATCATGAATAAAATAATGGGTAAATCATATGTAGAAGCACTTGACATTTTAGAAGCTCAAAAGATAATTGTACGCAGTGATTCATATCAAACAGGTAAAAAAAGTAAATGTGTTTCATTATTAAAAGAATATAACAGCTCTGATATCAAAATTTTAGAAGTAGATCATGCAACTCCTGTAGGTAAAAAATGGATAGTTGAGCAAAAACAAACAAATAAAAAAAATATAAAAGCACTTCAATCAATTCCATTTGTAACAAAATGGTTTGATCCTACACGTATAGAAGTTGACTGTGAAGAATTACATATATTTATTGAGTTCTACCGTTCAATTCTGGTCAAACAATTTTCAGTAAATCCTAAAATTAAAAATAAGCAGATTATAGAAAATGCTATCAATTATAGATACAACAGTATGCTAAGTAGTATTCAAAGCTTATTAAATGGAAATATGAATTTATCAAAAACAGGGAAGGACCACCGTCTACATTCCTTTCTTTCCAATATTAAAAAAGAATTAAGGTATCTTATAACGTATGATGGTCAACCATTGGTTTCAATTGATGTTAAATCATGTCAACCTTATTTACTTTCATATTTACTACAACCAAAAAATTGGGAAAAAATCAAATCAATAGTATCTTCTTCAGCAATACCTACTTATCATATTAAGAAGTTACAATCTTCTATCCTTATGTTTGGACTTTTTCCTGAAAGTGATTCTAGTGAAGGATTACAGAGAAAAGTATTTGATGAAATTGTGTGGGAAGATGATTTTTATTTGCATATAATGAATAAAGCGTCTGAAATGGGTCATCAAGATTTGTTCCCAGATAAAAAAAATACCAAGAAAAAAATAATTAATATATTCTTTGATTCTGGATGGTATATGAATAATAATGTAGAAAGAAAGCTTTTTGCAAAATGGTTTCCAAAAGAAGAAGCATTTATAGAGGAAATACATAAAATCAGCAGAATGTTGGATAAAATGAAATCAAAAGATAAAAATGCAGTTATTAATCTTTTACCCATATTATTACAACGGGTTGAAAGTATGATCATGTTAGAATACGTTTGTGGTGCAATCAGTAAAGAACTTCCTGATGCACCTTTACTACCTGTACATGATTGTATACATACAACACCTCCTTATGCAGAAGAGGTTAAAGCAATAATGGAGAGAGTATTGACAGCTGAAGTAGGTGTTAAACCAGGTATTAAGGTAGAGTATTACAACAAGCAAGACATAATGGATGGTTTGGAATTATTGGCACAAGAAGATTTTAAAGAGGTGATTGCAATGAAACATAAGAAGAAGTTAGGAATTGGAAAGCAAGCTCAAACGGATTTAAAGGTAGGTATGAAAGCACCACTGTTGATGAAAATACCTAAAAAGGGAAATAAGCAAATATTAAGTACACGGTATGTGGATTTATCAGATTTTGATAATTAGTATTATCTTGCACTTCATTGATAATTATTTTTTTAACTAGTTGTCAATGCTGATTTAACCTAAAGTTTTTTTACAAAATGTCATTATTTCAAAAATCCGTAGTCAACAAATACCTTAAAAATATTGATAAACAAGTTCTATTAGATAAATGGAATGCTTATAAAAATCATTTTCTTAATCCTTCTGTACAAGAAGATATAAGAAACCTAAAAGAAGAGCAATACCAAGGGGAGTTTTTGGAAGATTTGTTTGTTAAAATATTGGGTTATACCAAACCAGCTTCTTCTTCTGAAACCAAATTCAATTTGACTACAGAATATAAAAATGTAAAGGACAGTAAGAAAGCAGACGGTGCTATTATTTTTGAGGATAAAGTAAAAGCGGTAATTGAACTTAAAGGGACCAATACAACAGATTTAGGTAAAATTGAAGTACAGGCGTTTGGATATAAAAACAACCAACCTGATTGTATATATGTAATTACATCTAATTTTGAGAAGTTACGTTTTTATATAGACAATGCCATTGAACATATTGAATTCAATTTATTTACACTTACACAAGAAGAATTTCAACTGCTGTATTTGTGTTTAGGATTTGATAATTTATCTCAAAATATTGGTAAAAAAATAAAGGATGAATCCCTCAGTGAAGAGGATGTAATTACCAAGAAATTATACAAGGATTATTCTTTATTTAAAAGGGAACTACATCAAAATTTAGTATTGCTAAATCCTGATTTTGAACCTTTAGAATTATTTAAAAAATCTCAGAAGTTATTAGATCGGTTTTTGTTTTTATTCTTTGGAGAGGACAGACATTTATTACCTCCAAATTCTGTTAGACTTATTCTTACCCAATGGAATCAGTTGAAAGAATTAGATGAATACAGTCCACTTTATGAAAGGTTTAAAAAATATTTTGGGTATTTAAATACAGGATATCAAGGGGTTCAACACAATGTTTTTGCTTATAACGGAGGTCTTTTTAAGCCTGATGAAGTATTAGATAATATTAAAATAGATGATCATTTATTGTATAAACATACGTTGAAATTATCTGAATATGATTTTGCCAGTGAAGTAGATGTAAATATATTAGGACACATTTTTGAAAATTCTTTAAATGAGTTAGATGAAATAAAAGCCCAATTAGAAGGACAGGAAGTAGACAAATCTAAAACCAAAAGAAAAAAGGATGGTGTTTTTTATACCCCTAAATACATTACCAAATACATTGTAGAAAATACAGTAGGAAAATTATGTGAGGAAAAGAAAGTTGCCCTTGAAATTATTGAAGAAGAATATTTTGCAGATAAAAAAAGACAGAAGAAAACCATTCAAGGTTTGGTTGATAAATTGGATGTTTATAGAAAATGGTTGTTGGAATTAACTATCTGTGATCCTGCTTGTGGTTCTGGTGCTTTTTTAAATCAAGCGTTGGAATTTTTGATTGAAGAACACCATTATATAGATGAATTACAAGCCAAATTATTTGGGGATGCTATGGTGTTGAGTGATATGGAAAATAGCATTTTAGAAAACAACCTGTTTGGGGTAGATTTGAATGAGGAAAGTGTAGAAATTGCTAAATTATCTTTGTGGTTAAGAACAGCACAACCTAACAGAAAACTAAATGACCTAAATGGAAATATTAAATGTGGTAATTCATTAATTGATGATGCATCGGTAGCAGGTGATAAAGCTTTTAATTGGCAACAAGCTTTTCCTAAAGTATTTGAACATGGGGGGTTTGATGTGATAATTGGGAATCCTCCTTATGTTCAAATTCAAAGTATGGGAACCATTTCTAATGATTTAGAAAAAAGTAAGTTTCTAACTTTTGAAAAAACAGGAGATTTATATTGTCTATTTTATGAATTGGGAAATATTATTTTAAAAGACAAAGGATTATTAGGATTTATTACTTCCAATAAATGGTTGAGGGCAAATTACGGAAAATCTTTAAGAAATTATCTTTTAGAAAATACACAACCAATTGAATTAATTGATTTGGGTTCTGGAATTTTTGAAAGTGCAACAGTAGATTCAAATATTTTAATTTTTGAAAAATCTAAAACTGGTAATAATTCATTTATAGGATTAGATATTTCTAAAGAAAAAACATTCATTGATTTTAATATTTATGAAAATTTGAAAGTTGAAATTAATCCAATTAAAGATGATATTTGGACTATTTCAAATCCAGTTGAATCAAAAATTAAAACTAAAGTTGAAGCTATTGGAATTGCTCTAAAAGATTGGGATATTAAAATAAATTATGGAATAAAGACAGGTTTTAATGATGCATTCATAATTGATGAAATTACAAAAAATGAATTATTATCTAAAGATGCAAAAAATGCTGAAATTGTACATCCAATTTTAAGAGGTCGGGATATTAATAGATATATTACAGACTATCAAAATTTATATTTAATCAATGTACATAATGGTTATAAAGGTATTCCTGAAATTAACATTGAGGATTATCCAACTGTTAAAGAACATTTAGATAAATTTTATCCTCAATTAGAAAAAAGAGGTGATAAAGGTAAAACTCCATATAATTTAAGAAATTGTGCCTATGTTGATGATTTTAGACAGCCAAAAATAATTTGGAAAGAAATGTCATCAGAAACCCCTTTTGTTATTGATAGAGAAGGTTTTTTTACAAATGATACAATAACTTTTATTACAGGAGAGAATTTAGAATATTTATTGGTATTATTAAATTCAAAACTTTGCTTTTACATTTTTTCTAAATATTATTCAGGTGGTGGACTTGGTACTTCTGGAATACGATTTAAAAAAGAGTTTTTATCTAATTTGCCAATTATACAAATAGATATATCCAATCAACAACCATTCATAGAAAAAGCAGATTTAATGCTTTCATTAAATAAAGAACTGCAATTACAATCCCAAAAATTTCAAAGGACCATTCAAAGGAAATTTGAATTAGAGGAGTTGCCAAAAAAACTACAAGATTGGTACAAACTGCCTTATGCAGAGTTTATCAAAGAATTAGGTAAAAAGAAAGTAAAACTTACTTTATCAGAAGAAGCTGAATGGGAAGATTACTTTATGCAGGAGTCAAAAAAAACTTTGGAATTAAAAGCTACCATTGATGCAACAGATAAAGCCATTGATACTATGGTATATGAATTGTATGGGTTGACTGAAGAAGAAATAAAGATTGTAGAAGGGAGTTAATATGGAAATAAAAACACTGGGAGTAATAGAACCAAATTCAGGATTATTAATTTTTGATTCAAAAAGATCTAATACTTTGATAATAAAAAGAGGTAGATATATTGAAAAAAATACTAATTTATCACACCCTTTATTTGATGAGCAAAACAAGTATTATAAAAGAATTTATGCTCTAGAATATAAGGATAAAAAAATATATTACTTTAATATCTTTGGCACAAATAATGACAATCAAGGTTTTCATGTAGGATTTAATTTTGTACAGCATCAGAAATTTCTATGGCTTCAGGGTAAACATTGGCTTCAAAAAGAAGAGAATATAAGATACATTGTTAATATCATTTTTTTGATTTTAGGTCTAATTTTAGGATTAATGAAATCTGGTGTTACAATTAAATAATTTTATTAGAAAGTCATATTAAATGATAGCATCTGTTTTATAAATAAATATCATTTAAATTAAATTACATCGATTACAATATTATCCTATAAAATAAAAAATTCCCACTCAGTGTTTTTGTATAAAAGTATATACTTTACACCAAGTGGAAATTATTCATAAAGAATTATTCTTCTTCAATCAATTTTAAAATATCAGGTAACATAGACTGCTTATTAAAATTTACCCTGTTACGGCTGTAAATTTCAGTGGTCTTAACAGAACTGTGTCCCAGACTTTGTTGGACCTGATAAATATTTCCTCCACTAACCTGTAATGCAATGTCTGTATAGGTATGTCTGGCAACATGAGAACTTACTTTTTTAAGGATTCCTGCATACTTACAAACCTCTTTTATATACTTGTTAATGTAAGAAAGTTTATTTCCTATAATAATTTCATTTACAATAGGTTCTTTATTTAAAAAAGGAAAGAAGTATTTCCCTTCAACTGTTTGATATCGGTTGAAGATTTCCATTAATTCTGGTATAACAGGTATTACCATTTTTGAACCTGTTTTTTGTTGTGAAAATACAAGACAGCCATGTTGTAAATATTCTTTTTTCATACCTATCATATCACCTGCACGGGTTCCTTCAGCTAAAAAACATGCATAAAAGAAATCTTTAGCAATCTGTAAAGAAGGTATATTAGGAATAGGGGCATGAATGAATCGTTGTAGTTCATCTAATGTCAATTTTTCTTTGGTATTATCTGTATATTTTAGTTTTAGAAGATCAAAAGGGTTTCTTCCTTTGTACAAATCATGTTTAATAGCCTCATTTATAACTGTACGGATCACACTTAGATTAGCTGATACTGTATCTCTTGAATTTTTGTGGTGGCTTATAAGGTGGTTTTCATACTGCTTCAGAAGGGAATAAGTAACTTCTTGTATAGGTAATTTACCTGATGTAAATACTTGAAATTTGTGTAAAGCAGTTTCATAACGTTTGTAGGTCCCCAATTTGTTACGGGATTTAATTTCCTTCAGTTTGGTATTGAAGGCAAATACAAAGAAATCCTGCTGTTCAACTATTTTTTCAAAGGTTTCAGTAAGTGCATTCAAATTCAGTTCTTTGTTGGTGGTCATTAATTGATTGTATGTCTCCAATACTTTTTTAAGTTGGGTTTGAATAATTTGATTATAAACCTGATACTGAGGATGTGATTTTTTTACTTGTTGCTTCTGTTTATTCCAATCTGTTGCTTTTACAGAAATTCCTGTATGAATACGCTTGTGTTTTCTGTCCTGTGTACAACGGATAAATATTGGTTTTGATTGTTTGGAATCCTTTGCTGGATTGTATTCCAGCCTAAATGTGATGTTCATGTTACACTAAGTTTTGCATAAATTCATTTTGGTGTAACATTGGTGAAACAATTGCCTAAAAAAGTCTTATTCTGACAGTTAAAAATTACTGAAAAACCTGTAAAATAGGCATAAAAAATCCCAAACAAGTAGTTTGGGATTTTATTCAGTGACCTCGTTAGGATTCAAACCTAAGACCTTCTCATCCGTAGTGAGACGCTCTATTCAGCTGAGCTACGAAGCCATTTTGGGAGTGCAAATATATGAATTACTTTTGTGACTTCAAAAAAAAACAATAAAAATATAAAAAATGCAAATTGAATTGTGGAGTTTAGGAAAAGAATCTTCTAAATTATTAGAAGCAGGTATAGAAGAATATACAAAACGAATCAATCGTTATCATTCTTTTAAGCTGGTATA
>Ga0114967_10002460_pt1 | contig 15458 bp, 12 predicted proteins | sample M_130628_MF_Meta_FD_92639 | JGI IMG/M metagenome (GOLD analysis project Ga0114967, IMG submission 92639) | Freshwater microbial communities from Lake Montjoie, Canada to study carbon cycling - M_130628_MF_MetaG | ecosystem: Environmental > Aquatic > Freshwater > Lake | place: Lake Montjoie... | reverse complement strand
TTGGTGTGAAGCATTGGGAACAGTGTTAGCAAATGACGAAGTTGTAAATGGTGTTTCAGAACGTGGTGGGCATCCTGTAGAGCGAAAATTAATGAGTCAATGGTTTTTAAGAATCACAGCATTTGCTGAAAGACTTTTAGTGAGTTTAGATAATTTAGATTTCCCCGAAAGCTTGAAAGAAATGCAACGCAATTGGATTGGAAAAAGTGTTGGAGCAGAAATTAAATTCGATGTCAAATGTCAGGTGTCAGATTTCAACAATACAGATAAAACTGATAACCAAAATCCTTCATTTACCATCAATGTTTTTACAACAAGACCTGATACTATTTTCGGTGTTTCTTTTATGGTGTTGGCCCCTGAGCATGAATTAGTAAATTCGATTACTACTGCAGCTCAAAAACAAGCTATTGAGGAGTACCAAAAATTTACTTCATCACGAAGTGAACGTGAACGTTTAGCTGAAACAAAAACAATTTCAGGTTGTTTCACGGGTGCTTATGCCATACATCCTTTCACAGGAAAAGAAATTCCAATTTGGATTTCAGAATATGTATTAGCGAGTTATGGTACTGGAGCTATTATGGCTGTGCCTTGTGGTGATGAGCGTGATTATGCTTTTGCAAAACATTTCAATTTAGATATTCCATCTATATTTAAAGATATTGATATAAGTGAAAAAGCATGCAGCGATAAAAATGTAATAATTTCCAATTCAGATTTTATTTCAGACTTATCGGTTAAAGAAGCGAGCAAATTAGCAATTGAAAAAATTGAAGCACAGAAAATTGGTTCTCGAAAAGTAAATTATAGAATGCGTGATGCAGGTTTTAGTCGTCAACGATATTGGGGCGAACCATTTCCAATTGTGTATGATGAAAATGGGACTGCGATTGCTTTAACTGACAAAGATTTACCATTAGAACTTCCGTTTTTAGAAACTTATAGTGCAGGGCCCAATGGAAAAGGACCATTAGCGAATGCAACAGATTGGGTGAATGCAACACACCCCTTACCCCTCTCGAGAGGGGAAAAAGTAACTCGTGAAACCGATACCATGCCAGGGTATGCAGGTAGTAGTTGGTATTATTTGCGATACATGGATCCACATAATTCAGATACGTTTTGTGATAAAAAAATCAGTGATTATTGGAATCAAGTTGATGTTTATGTTGGTGGTGCAGAACATGCCGTTGGACATTTATTATATTCGCGAATGTGGTGTAAAACCTTGCATGATTTAGGATTTATTAGTTTTGATGAGCCGTATAAGAAATTGATTAATCAAGGAATGATTGGAGGAAGCAGTCGATTTGTTTATCGAATAAAAAACACAAATCAATTTGTTTCAAATGGATTGAAAAATAATTATGATGTAACCGAAATTCATGTTGATGTGAATATTGTAGATGGATATGAATTAGATTTAGAAGCATTTAAAAAAATAAAAAACAACGAATATTTCAATGCGGAATTCATTTTAGAAAATGGTAAATATATTTGTGGGGAAGCATTTGAAAAAATGTCAAAATCAAAATACAATGTAGTAAATCCCGATGATATTATTTTGCAGTATGGTGCTGATACATTTAGAATGTATGAAATGTTTTTAGGGCCATTAGAAATGAGCAAACCATGGGACACAAAAGGTATAGAAGGGGTTCATCGTTTCTTGAAAAAATTGTGTCGATTATTTTTTGATGAAACTACAGGTTGCATAGTAACAAGTGAGGCTGCTACAGCAGAAGAACTAAAAACTTTACACAAACACATCAAAAAAATTCAGCAGGATATAGAAAATTTTGCATTCAATACTTCAGTAAGTCAGTTCATGATTATTACCAATGAGTTGGGTTCAATGAATTGTCACAAACGAGAAATTTTAGAACCGGTATTAATTACATTAGTTCCATTTGCACCTCATATTGCCGAAGAGTTATGGTCTATTATTGGGAATAAAACATCTATTTTAGATGCCCAATTTCCTGTGTTAGACGATAGTTTGTTAGTAGAAAATTCTTTTAAATATCCTGTTGCTATTCAAGGAAAAGCAAGAACTGAAATGGAATTTGCATTGGATTTACCTCAAGAAGAAATAGAAAAAGCAATTCTTGAAAATGAAATTGTTCAAAAATGGATGGAAGGCAAGCCAATGAAAAAATTCATTTTTAAAAAAGGGATGATGATCAATGTAGTTGTATAGAATCGTTCTCTTTCTAATAATTTAAACTTTGGCGCTGCTATGCTATGCTGTGTATATTTTTCATAAGAAATGAAAAGAGGTTGATATTACTTACTAAAAAAGTGAAATCTTTGTGAAAAATATTTGGCATTCACTTTTGTTATGTAATTTTCAGTTTTTATGAGTTATTCATTCCAACGCATATTACTTTCTAGTGCTTTAATTTGCAGTGTAAATTTTGCTTTTGCACAAACTATTATCAAAGGCGAAATAAAAGATTTTGCGAATAATCAACAAATGGGAAATGTAAATATTAGAAACATTTACACGCTAAAAGGAATGACAACTTCGGAGGATGGCAAGTTTGAAATTCTTGTAAAAAAGGGCGAGTTAGTTGAATTTTCTAAAGTCGGATATCAAACCTTACGAGTCCGAATTACCAATGAGAAAGAACCAAATTATTATCATTTAATTATGAGTAGAGCGGCTATTTTACTAAGAGAAGTAGATATAAAAGGCAAGCCAATTGATTTTAAAAAAGACAGTATAAAATTTAGAGAATCTTATGATTTGGTATTGCGCAAGCCCAAAAAAGAAGAAGTAGATATGCGAAGTATGCCTTTGGCAATGCTGAGTAAAAAAAATAGACAAGAGTGGGCTTTTCAAGAAATGTATGTTGCTTGGGAGCAAGAAAAATACATTGATTTTGTTTTTAACGACAAATTAGTTCAAAAAATTACCTATTTGGAAAATGAAGAGCTTGCCCTTTTTATAAAAAAATATCGGCCTAGTTATACATTTTTAAGAAGTGCCAGTGAATATGAATTTTTAGATTACATAAAACGATGTTATTACCGATTTAATATTAAAAAAAATGATATCAAATAAAAAAAGAGTCCTAAAATTAGGACTCTTTTTTATTATTAATTGTCGTTATTAATTATCGAATGATAGTAACATCTCCCTTGAACACTTTAGTTGGACCATTAGGCATCGCTAGTTTTATTAAATAATAATAAACTCCAGGATCTTGATCTACCCCTTTAAATGTCCCATTCCATCCTCTGTTATCATTGGCATTAAATACTTCTTGGCCCCATCTATTTAACACTCTAAATTCTTGAACTTTTTGGAAAGTTAAATTAGCCACTTTGAATAAATCATTGATTCCATCTCCGTTAGGACTAAATGCAGAAGGAACAAATAAATTATCTTCATAATCAACATTTACTTTAATACTATCTTTTGTACCACAACCAAATTGGTTTATACCATATACAGTGTACGTAGTAGGTTCTTGTGGAGAAACCACTGTATTTGATACATTCGGATTACCGGTACCCCAAACAGGTGACCAATTATAAACTTGAGCGCCAGTTGCAATTAAATTTACTTCTTGTAAATATTTGATGGTGATAGAATCTCCATTTAAAATAGACACCACTGGAGTTGGATTAAGAGAAACATGAACATATTGCGTATCAGTACAATTATAGGTATCAATTCTTACGCAAGCGAATAATGAATCGGCATAAGTAAGTGGAGTAATTACAGGACTACTACAATTAACACAACTCAAAGCACTTGTGCTGAAATTAACAGCATTGAACCAAACAAAATTTTGTGATGGAGCATTTCCAGAACCATATGCTGTTGCATTAAAGCCATCTCCTAAACAAATTGTAGTATCTGCTGGAGTAACTGATAAATCATGAACCGAAAGTGTAACAGTGACTGAATCATGCACTTCACATTTGTTTCCACCAGTTGTATATACATGATAGGTTTTCCCTACTTCAACATACGCAGTTGTCGTATTTGCTGTAGAATCAAATACAAGTGTACCAGGAGTCCATCTGTAAGGCCATGTTTTTACAGGTATGTCACAGATTGAAAATGTAATATTCATTCTATAAGTTCCTGCAGAAGCAGAAGTTCCAGTTGCTAAACCACCAGTAGGTAAATTTGGCAAATCACATCCACTATTAGGATGGAATTGAGAAATATATTGACTATTTGCTAAACCAGGGAAATATGCGATCTCGTCGCTTCCGCCAGGAAAAGTGTTGTTAAAATAACATATTTCAACTACTAAATTTTGTGTGCCATCCCAAAGGAATGGAGTGTTTAAATTGAACGTATTAATACCAGCAACTGTATTGTAATTACCATTAGAATAAACTAATTTCATATCTTGTTGTGGAATGAACGTATTAATTGAGTTTAATGGCGTACAACCCATTTTAATGTTCATATTGTATCCTGAAGTACTGTTTTTGCTGATAATATCAAGCGCTATTGCATCAATTTTTCCTTTAAAGACACCTAAAGCATTTAAATCTGCTACAGTATAAAGCATTTGAGTTCTTTCTCCCATATTTGAACCAAAGGGAGTGATACTTGCTACTGTGTTTACTCCCGTATTAATCGCATATTGATTATAAGGCGCAATACAACTTACATTTTCTTCGCCGCACTCATATACTGGAACTGAACCAAAAGGAGTTGCAGAAAGTGTAATTAATCCTGGTTCACAAAATACCATTGGTGAGGCAGTTGCATCAACTGAATTTGAGTTATCTACAACTATTTGAACAGTATCTTTTGTAACACAATTTGGATTTGCTGTAGAAACTGTAACTACAAAATCAGTTGAAGTTGGAACCCCTACTGAGTATGGATCTTGTATTGAACTATTAGACAAAGATGCACTAGGAGCCCAACTATAATTAAAAACACCTGACTCACAATAGTTGAATCTTGTATTCGGTCTAACAGATCCTATTAAAGGAGTTGATGCTGTTAAGTTACAACCATTCGGATTAGTTGAATATTGAGCTTGTTGCATTACTGTATTAGTAGGCGTATTTGAACTCACTAAAATATTAGTTGTAAAATTAAATGGATCTGCATTGTAACAAACTTCTACAACTAAATTCGTTAAACCATCCCAATAATATCCTTCACCCTGAATTACATTAGGATTTAAAGCCGTAGTAAATACATGTGATCGCCAACCTGGCGTATTATTATAATATTTTGGATTTGCGTAAACTTGGCTCAATCCTCCCAAAAAGCCTGTTACTGTACTTAATGCAGTATCGCTTGTGCAACCGATGCTAATTTTCATATTTCTTAATGTATCACTACCAGTAGAAGCCACATTCCAACCAATTGATTTTAAATTTCCTGATTTTATCCCTGCAGCACGCAATTCATCTGCAGTATATAAAAATTGAATTTTATACGCGGACTCGAAATCTGTATAATAAGGTGAATATTGACCTTGTTGAATATTTCCTGTGCCAATTGTTTTTAAAACTGGTGTTCCATTACATTGGAATGCAGACAATCCACAAGGCATTGCTGATGCATTGGTAAATAATTGAAAAGGATAATTCGGACAAACATTATTATCAGATGCCAAAGCATTTAATTTTGCTCGAATACCACTAACAATTACAGTAGTAGAATCTCTATAAGTACAGCCGTTGTCGTCTCTGTAAAACAAGAAGTATTCTTGTGTACTCAATGTGGATGAAAAAGGATTTAATGCAGTTGAGTCAGATAATTTTGTCGCTGGTCTCCATCGAATAATTGGATTTAATTGAGCAGAAGAAACAGTTGCTGCTAACGCAATTGAATCGTTTGCACATATAACTTGATCAGGTCCTGCATTTACTAATAAAGTTCCAGGATGTACAACTATAGTCACCGTATCTTTTACTTTACAAGTAAGTCCTGGAGGAGGATTTAATGCAGTAACTACATATGTTGTAGTGGTAGTAGGTGCTGCCCAAGGCTTCATTACACTTAATGATGATAAACCCAAATTGGTAGTTCCTCCATTAATATCTGTCCATGACCATTGGTTAATACCAAAAGGGGCTGTTACTTGAAATTGAACAGAATCTGCTCCAATACAATAATTTAAATCCGGACCTGCATCTACCCCAGGTAATACTTTAATTTGTACTACACAATAAGATTTTAATACAATGGGTTGTGCTACAGTACAAGTAGAATCCATAAATTGTATAATCAACGTATGATTTCCGATTTGGGCTGCTGTAGGAGTCCACGTGAAAGTCCCTGTTACCGGATTCCCACCAGCAATAGGATTAGAAGTATACGTAGAACCTGGACAAGAAATTGCATTATTAGCTGAAGTTAATATTTGATTGCTTCCTGAATTACTTACCCCTTTTACATCAAAAGACATAGGCGTTCCAGGGCAAACAGTTAATTGTATAGGATTGGGATTGGCCAAATAAGCTCCTTGTAAATTGAATAATTGATAATTTTGAGTCAAATTAGGATCTGATGGAGGAGCCGCAGCACAGTTTAATACATTAATTTGCACATCTCGCATAACATAACCAACAGTATCTCCGGTATTAGGATCAATATCAAAACACTTAAATGCCATTACATATGTATTAATTGTATTTGGAGTAAATGTGGCTGTTCCTGTAACAGGGTCTACCACATAACCTCCTGGTGCAGAAGCACCAAATGGATTGGCTTGGCTACTTGTACCCCACCAAACTGCAGGTAGTGTTGCTGTATTTAATGGGGTTTGAGAAACAAAAAACAATGAATCTAAATCAGGATCTACAGGGCCATTTAAATATGTTTTTGGTTGATTTACACAAACATAAGGAATTGGTTTAATAGTAAGTCTTGGAGAATTATTTACGGCTCGAGCTACATTGTTTAATCCAGCAGAAATAGTTAATGACAAAGCACCAGGATTTAAAGTAGCAGTACTTGTTGAAATATTTGAAATCGCATTATTTCTACAACATAGCGTGTATTCAAAAACCCAATCAGTACAAGCCATAGGTAAAGTAACATCTGCTGTATATTCCCATTCTTCATATCCAGGGAAAACACTGTTAGCATCTACACACCAGTTATTAACTGTAGGACATAAATCACCATATATTTTATTGGTATTATTTCCAGTTGTATCCACATCAATTGAAACATTTTGATTACAAGAAGCAGATTTTACAGTGATATTTTCTGGATTAAACAAACCTGAATTTCCTGGTTTACAATCTCTATATAAAATCAAATGCACTTTATACTTTAACGGAGATAGGTATTCATAATACAAATCAGCCGCAGCAACGTGTGTTGCAGAAACTTTATTTACAAAAAAAGTAAGCATTAAAGCTACAATTAGAAATTGGAAAAGTTTTTTCATCTTTATCTCTCTATTTTGGATTAAAAATAGGTTATTTATTTTAATTAATAAAATTTTGACCTCCTGAAAGACGAAAATTATTTTTAACGGGTTGGGAGAATTATATATATATTTAATTTGCATGTAATAGTTATGTTATTTATTTAATTTCTGGGTATTTAAAAGATTTAATTGTACTATTGTTGCATATGACTTCAGCATTGATAGCAGGATTGGCTTTTGGTTTATTTATGGCTATTTCAGTTGGGCCAACTATTTTTGCTATATTAAAATACAGTATCAGTTATGGCTGGAAAGCTGGAATAAGCTTTGTTATCGGAGTTTCATTAAGTGATGTCATTTTTGTAATTTTAGCCAATCAAGCATCTGGCTGGCTTTACAGCTTACTTTCTCATGAAAAACTAATTGGTTATTTGGGTTCTTCTGTATTTATCCTTATTGGATTCTATGGATTTTTCAAAAAAATAAAAGTTGCTCGAAACAAACAAGATATGGCTACTGTTTCTAACCGAGATTATTGGAAAATTTTTTCTAGCGGATTTGTGTTGAATTGTTTCAATCCAGGGGTTATATTAACCTGGATTACCTCAGTAGCAGCTATCTCGAATATGACAAATTCATATAGAATTATTTTTTTTGGAAGCTGTTTAAGCCTTATTCTAGGATTCGATTTTCTTAAAGTTTTTTTAGCGCAATCTATCCGCACCTCACTAACACCTCGAAACATCGTTTACCTCAATAGAATTTCAGCAATTTGTATGTTTGGAATAGGGCTATTTTTATTTATTAAAATCGCGTTCGATATCAAATTAGGTGGTTTTTAACTACTTTATATTTTATCTCTAAAGTACACCACTTTCGTAAAATATTATTAGTCATCATTGGGAATTAAACAATTCCAATGTATGTGTATTGCTAGTATTTTAATCTATGTATAAATAAAAATTTTATATATAAAATATTGCAAGAGGATTTATTTGATAGTTTTATAGTTGATGAATTTTTGGATTTTGAAGTCTTGGAATGTATTTTTACCAAATGAATGCAAGTTCTATAATAAGTGAAATAACGGCAAAAGTTACAAAACTCAAATTGCGATGCGATCGATTAGAGAAAGAAAATGAAGAATTGAGAAATACAGTTTTTACTTATTTAAAAGAATTGGAAAGTCAAAAATTGACTAGCAACACACTCAATACATTTGAAAAAAAATCTTCTAAAAATAACTTGCCTTCTCAAAAAGAATTGGATAAATATATTTTATTGATAGACAAATGCATAGCTTCTATCGATATCAATTTAGATAAATAATCGCTATTTATTTATTTTCTTATCTTTGATTATATTCTCATTTTTATGTCTGCCATCACTACAGTAAATCGTTTAGATTATGTCAACATTGGCTTGTTGATTTTTTCTTGCATTTTAGCATTTATCATGCCGTTTGAATTGTTTTTATTTGCGTATGGTGTTTTAGGGCCTTTGCATTATCTAACTGAAATTTCTTGGCTACACGATAAAAATTATTATGCTACCAACAAGCGCGACGTTATTTTATTAATTATTATATCCTTGTTTTTAACGGTCACTAACTTAAAACAATACATCGGCTTAGCCGATTTTGAAATTGAATATAAATGGATTAACAGAGCCATCTATGTAGCTTTTGCAAGTTCATTGTTTTTTGCATTTATCAAAAACAATGTATATAAAATTGTCGGTGTTATTGTTGTCATATTATTGTCTGCTATTTCGGATGAACACATGCTTTTTTTCAGTATGTTTTTACCAACTTTAATTCATGTATATGTTTTCACCTTGCTATTTATGTTATACGGAGCATTGAAAAACAGTTCTAAGGTTGGCTATATTTCTGTAATACTTCATTTTATTATTCCTTTTATTTTATTCTTTGTTTTTCAAGATACAATATTTGTAGGAGTTACTTCTTATGGATTAAAATCATACAAAGAATTTGCAAGCTTAAACAATACATTAATTCATTTTTTAGATGCTAAAAGTGCTGGTGAAAAAGACATGATTCAATTAATTTTTCATTCACAAACTGGCATTGCAGTTATGCGTTTTATAGCTTTTGCATACACCTATCATTATTTAAATTGGTTTTCTAAAACAAAAGTGATTGGTTGGCATGAAATTCCAAAAAGCAGGGCATTGTTAATTCTTGTTTTATGGATTGTATCCGTTGCTTTATATGTGGTAGACTATTCATTAGGATTTAAATGGTTGTTTCTTTTAAGTTTTATGCATGTTATGGTAGAATTTCCGTTAAATTACATCTCCTTTGTTGGAATTTTTAAAGAAATATTTAAATCAAAACAAACAGCATCCCATTAAAAAATACACATGTTTAGAAAAAAAATCAGCACCACAATCCTACTTTTTTTTATTTTTATAATCAATGCAAATGCACAATATTATGCAGCAGCTTTAGGTAAAAATGGAACTATTTTAAAATCGACTTTACACAATATTATTAAAGGGCATAACTTCTTATTATATCAAGATTTATGGACTGCTTTCGAAAGTACCGATGTAAAAGCAAATGGAAAAGTTTGGGATATGTATACCGACATTCCGAATGGCGCTCCCAATTTTATTTTTAGCTTTGGCACGAATCAATGTGGCAATTACAGCGGAGAAGGAGATTGTTTTAACAGAGAACACTCTTGGCCTAAAGAATATTTTGGTGGAGATAACTCATATCCAATGTATTCTGATTTACATCATCTTTTTGCTACCGATGGTTGGATAAATAACAAACACGCTGCATTCCCTTTTGGCAATGCAAGTAACACAACCTATACTTCTAGCAATGGCACAAAACTAGGAAGTGGCACTACATATCCTGGGTATACAAACAAAATTTTTGAACCGATAGACGCCTATAAAGGTGACTTTGCAAGAGCCTATTTTTATATGAGCACCCGATACGAAGGTGAAGATGCAAATTGGCAAAATTGGGAAATGGCCAATGGTGCTGAACTAACACCTGCAGCGATTTCTGTATTATTACAATGGCATGATAACGATCCCGTTAGTCAAAAAGAAATTGATAGAAATGAAGCTGTTTTTTTACTGCAAGGAAACAGAAACCCATTTATTGATTACCCACAATTTGCAGATTGTATTTGGGGCATAAGTGATTGCACTGCATTGAATATCAAAGAAAACAATGGGGAATCTTCCTTCAGTTTATATCCAAATCCATCTAGTAATTATATCACTGTTTCTTCTCCATCAAATACAACTATTTTTAGCTATTCTATTTTTGACTTTATTGGCCAACCAATCATACATAATCATTCTTATGCAATCAACATCCCAACAGATAAACTTGCAAAAGGCAATTATATACTGCAATTAAAAACCAATAAAGGAATCGTTCGTAAATTATTTAGCAAAGAATAAATATGAGTTCATTTGAGACCATTTGTGTGGAACTAAAAAATACCCACACCAAATTAGTAGCTGTTTCCAAAACAAAACCAGTGGAAGAAATAATGCCTGTTTACCAAAAAGGACAACGCATATTTGGTGAAAATAAAGTACAAGAAATGGTTGACAAACATGAGCAAATGCCCAACGATATTGAGTGGCACTTAATCGGCCATTTGCAAACAAATAAAGTAAAATACATAGCTCCTTTTGTTTCCATGATACACTCAATTGATAGTTTAAAACTGTTAAATGAAGTAGAAAAACAGGCTGCGAAAAATAATCGAATAATTAATGTTTTGCTACAAATGCATGTTGCAAACGAAGAAACTAAATTTGGTTTAGACCAAACAGAATTGATAGAATTAATGGATTATTATTTATCCAACCCAAAAAATTATGTGCATGTAAATATTGTTGGCATAATGGGGATGGCCACAAATACAAATGATACAAATCAAATTAGAAATGAATTTAAACAATTGAAAGGGATATTTCAATTTATTAAAAACAGCTATTTTATAAATAAAAAAGATTTTGCCGAAATATCAATGGGCATGAGCAGTGATTATACAATTGCTATTGAAGAAGGTAGCACCATGGTAAGAATTGGCAGCTTATTATTTGGTCATCGTTAATTCATTCAATGAAATTCCCTTTCTATAAAATAGCAATCTCATATTTTTTTCCTTTTAAACTCAAGGAAGTAACAAGTATAAAAAATAATTTGTTACGAGTCTATTTATATAGAAATCAGTTGATGCTATCCTGTGCTGATGCAATTTATTCTCAAGGAAAAAACTACGAACCATTTAAGTTGCCTTTTAAAAAAATAAAAAAAGACATCTCATTTATAAATTCTTTTTTGTTGCTAGGCACAGGCTTAGGCAGTGCATTGCAAATACTACAGGAAGATTACAACCATTATCCTGAATCAACACTCGTAGATATTGACGAAGATGTATTGGCATTGAGTAAAGAATTGATGGAATTGAATGTTAAAAATAATGTCGAATGGATTTGTGAAGATGCCTTCATCTTTTTACAAGAAACTTCTAAAAAATATGATTTAATTGGCGTGGATGTATTTATAGGAACTATCGTGCCGTATAACATTCAAACTGAATATTTTATCAACTTATGTGCGGAAAGATTATCTCCAAACGGAATTGTAATTCTCAATTTTATTTCTCAAAACAAAACAGACACTCTTTTACTTGAAGATAAAATGCGGCATAATTTCAAAAACATAGAAATTATTCAACACGGCTTAAATAAATTTTATATCTGCAGAAATCATTAACGAATATCTAGAATATTTTTCTTTTTATTTTTAGCAGACATTTCTTTTGGAATACTGGACACAATACTTTCTGTAAAAGCTATCGCTAACTTATTTTTAGTAAAATATTTATTCGTTACTAAACTGATTTCTCTGACAGGAACAGGATCTTTAAAATACCTTACTTGACTCATTTTTTCCTCGCTCAATTCAGCTAAACTTAGTTCTGGCATAATCGTATAACCACCATTGACATCAACCATTCTTGTTAATGATGACAATGAACCAGAGTTGTATGTAAATGGATTGTTGGCGCCTACAAACTTTTGCTTACCACATAAATTAATTATTTGAAAACGCATACAATGTTCATCTCCTAATGACCAAATTTCATTTGGATCTAAATCTTCAGGCGATATTATTTTTTTACTTAATAATTTATGCCCTTTAGTTGCATACAAAACATATGGTTCGTGATAAAGGATATTTTCTTTTAATGATTTTTCATATAGTGGTGTACTTAAAATTCCAAAATCTAATTCACCTTCTTTTAATTTAGATATGATTTGGGAGGTTGTCATTTCAGTTATTGTAATATCTAATTTAGGATATTTTTTTACAAACGACTTGAGAGCACTAGGCACAATACTAGGCGCTACTGTTGGTATGATTGCAATATTTAATGAACCAATTAATTCATCTTTTTGCATCATTATCAATTCGTCTATTTTATCTCTTTCAAAAATTACATTTTTTGCTTGTTCTAAAATTTTTTTTCCCATATCCGTAGCCACAATTGGATGATGATTTCTATCAAAAATTTTTATACCAAGTTCTTCTTCTAATTTCTGAATTTGCATGCTCAAAGTAGGTTGAGTTACAAAACATTTCTCGGCTGCTGTTACAAAACTTCCGTTTCTTTCTACGGCTACTATATATTCAATTTGAGTTAATGTCATAAATAAAACTTATTACTATATTTAATAAATATAAAATTAATCTATATTTTTGAATATTTATTAATTTATAAGTGTAAATGGAAAAAATATTTAATATAGCACATCAATTAAAGCAATTAGAAGGTCAATATTTTACGCAGTCTCATTCAAAAGCTGGCCAATGGCTTCATTATAAAATACTTCGAGTTCAAGATGGAGAAGTGGAAGTTTCGTTAACCATTCGGGAAGAAATGACAAACCCTTCTAAAATGCTTCATGGTGGTATGGCAGCGATGATCTGTGATGAAATATGTGGGCTGGCATTTTATAGCACGCATGCTGAAACCATTTACACAACGGTCAATTTATCTATTGATTATTTATGGAGTGCCCCTTTAGGCTCAACTATATTTGCTTTAGGCAAAGTAATTCGAAAGGGCAAAAAAATTGCCAATACTGAATGCACCATTTATGATGAGCATAGGAATATTATTGTGCACGCAAAATCGAATTTATTAAATACTGAGAAACCGGCATTTCAATTGGTGTTGTAATTTATTTTTTCGTTGTAATTTGCATACTCATGCTGAATAATAAAAAAATAGTAGTTGTATTACCTGCTTATAACGCAGCCAAAACACTTGAGAAGACATACAATGAAATTCCTTCTGACATTGTTGACGAGGTGGTTCTTGTGGATGATTCTAGTAAAGATGATACCATCGAGGTAGGACGTAGAATAGGAATTAAACACATCATCAAGCATGATAAAAATAAAGGTTATGGAGGAAATCAAAAAAGTTGTTACAACAAAGCATTGGAGTTAGGTGCTGACATTGTAATCATGTTACACCCTGATTATCAATATACTCCTTTATTAATTCCTTCTATGTCTCATATCATAGCGAATGGATTATATCCAGTGGTATTAGGCTCCCGAATTTTAGGAAAAGGTGCATTAAACGGAGGTATGCCCATTTATAAATATATTTTCAATCGATTTTTAACTTTAACAGAAAATATTTTACTAAACCAAAAGCTAAGTGAATACCATACCGGATATCGAGCATTTTCGAAAGACGTTTTAATGGCCATTAATTACAACAACAACAATGACGATTTTATTTTCGACAATGAAATGCTTTCTCAAATTTTCATGAAAGAGTATGAAATAGCGGAAATAACTTGTCCTACAAAATATTTTGAAGAAGCCTCAAGTATTAATTTTACTAGAAGTTTGAAATATGGCTTGGGTGTATTGCGAGTTGCTATAATACACCGTTTACACAAATGGGGAATAGTAAAAAGTAAACTGTATTAATTGAATAACTTTATACATAAAAAAACACCGAAATGATTCGGTGTTTTTTTTTATATTATTATTAGTTTTTTTAATAAACCCACAAATCATGTTCTTTATTAAATAATTTTTCTTTAATTTCTTCAGATTGATTTAAGCGATCTATCCCTGTTTTAAGATTCATGATATCGTCTTGGAAAGGATTGTTCATTGTAGTTTTTAAAACATAGCTTGAGAACATTCTTTTTTCAAAGAAATCATCCCATGAATATCTGTAAACATCATTTTCAGGATTGTAAACTTCGTACTTTGCATTGTTTGCTCTTATATCTGGATAGTATACATAAAATAATGGCAAAGACATTCTAAATGATCCGTCAGCATTCTTTTTATCATAGAAAGGAGCAAATCCAATTATTCTTACAACCATACGACCTATGTTTTTATCAAATATCCAATCTTCTTTTAATTGATATTTTGTAATTTCATCTGGATTGAACATTTTAACATTTACAATGGCTTTAAGTTCCCCTGTAACAGGGTCTTCTACATAGTTTGTATCCGCTTTACCTGCTAATTTTGTCATTACATCTTCTGCAGTCATTGGTTCTGTAAAACGATCATCTTTGAAAGCAGTAACTTCTCCTTTTTTAATAGCATCTAATAAAATCTCAATATACATACCTCCACCACTTTCATCATCACCAGGATAACGGAATGCAAAATTTTGTTTTTGGCGAGTATCGATTTCTCTCCAAACACGTTTTTTAAATAACACATCGGCTTCTCTAATAGGTGCCCAAGGGGTAACATAATTATTATGTTCTACTTTGTCAATTACGCCATCTTTACGTAAAGACGGTTTCCATGAATCATTTACTATTCTTCCTGTACCACCTTGAACTACAGGATCTGTACCAACGCCTACTGGAGGAGGCACCCCAGGTTGAGCATATACTGAACCACTTATTAAAAGTGTTAACGCTAAAACTGATTTAAACTTATTTATATTTATCATGATATTTATAAAATAAAATTGTTAATTATTAATATTAAAAGCCAAAGTTCCTAAATTTCTAACTCTT
>Ga0114967_10002459_pt1 | contig 15459 bp, 12 predicted proteins | sample M_130628_MF_Meta_FD_92639 | JGI IMG/M metagenome (GOLD analysis project Ga0114967, IMG submission 92639) | Freshwater microbial communities from Lake Montjoie, Canada to study carbon cycling - M_130628_MF_MetaG | ecosystem: Environmental > Aquatic > Freshwater > Lake | place: Lake Montjoie... | reverse complement strand
CCATACATCCTGTTCCTGCTGCAGTAATTGCTTGTCTATATTTTTTATCTGCGGCATCTCCAGCTACAAAAACACCTTCAACATTGGTCAAAGAAGTTCCAGGTTGCTCATATTTAATGTATCCTGTTTCATCCAAGTGGATATAATCTGCAAAAATGTCTGTATTCGGTTTGTGACCAATGGCGACAAAAAATCCAGTACATGGAATGGTTTTTTCTTCACCAGTCCTACTGTTTTTAACCAAAGCGCCAGTCACACCATTTCCATCGCCTAAAACTTCAACAGTATCTGTACTGAATAAAATTTCAATATTTGGTGTTTTTTTTACTCTTTCCACCATGATTTTTGAAGCTCTGAATTCTTCCTTGCGAACCAGCATGGTAACCTTCGTGCAAAGTTTTGATAAATAGTGCGCTTCTTCGCAAGCTGAATCTCCTGCGCCAACAATCACTGTTTCTTGTCCGCGGTAGAAAAATCCGTCACAAACTGCACAAGCAGAAACGCCTCCACCTAATTCTAAATATTTTTGTTCAGAAGGTAATCCCAAATATTTTGCCGTTGCACCGGTCGAAATAATCACTGTTTCTGCGTGTATTTCTTTTCCGTCATCAGCCCAACATTTATGGATTTCTCCAGAAAAATCGACTTTTGTGATAAATCCAAATCTTACGTCAGTTTCAAATCGTTTGGCTTGAGACTCTAATTCAACCATCATTTCCGGACCAGAAATTCCATTTGGATATCCTGGGAAATTTTCCACCTCGTTTGTTGTTGTCAATTGTCCGCCTGGTTGCATGCCTTGATACATTACTGGATGCATATCAGCTCTTGCAGCATAGATTAAGATAGAATATCCCGTTGGACCAGAACAGATAATAAGACATTTTATGTTCTCGATATTGCTCATTTTGTATTTATTTGTCAACAAAAATAAGGATTTTTTGACGATTTTGAATCGATTTTCAGCAATCAAGATTTAAAGTTGGAATGGAATAATTAAAGAAATTAGTCGAGCGAAAAAAGAGCCGCAAAAAATAAAAAACTTATTTCGTGTTTTAGGTTTGATATTCCGCAAAAGAACCGTAATTTTGTACCCCAATTTTGACACAGACAATGATAGATACTGAACTTTATGAAGCGAAAAAATTATACCCATTTCAAGAAAAAACTGTCAAAAGTATCTTGTCAGAATTAGAGGAAAATGGTGCTAATTTTAATCTATTATTTCAATTGCCAACGGGAGGTGGAAAGACAGTAATTTTCTCCGAAATCGCCAAAAGCTACATTGCGAAATGGGGCAAAAAAGTATTGATTCTTACGCATAGAATAGAATTATCTGTTCAAACTTCCAAGCAACTTAGCGCAATTGGTGTCGAAAACAAAGTCATTAATAGCGATGTAAAAAAACTGGAAGATGATGAATCTTTTGATTGCTACATCGCCATGGTTGAAACGCTGAATAATCGCCTGCAGGAAAATGAACATTTTATTGAAGGTGTTGGGTTGGTGATTGTCGATGAAGCGCATTACAATAGTTTTCGAAAAATATTTCAATTTTACCAATCAGCGAATATTTTAGGTGTTACCGCAACTCCTCTGAGTTCCAATAAAGCATTGCCACTGAACGATAATTACAATAAATTATTGGTGGGAGAATGTATTTCATCTTTAATTGAAAGCGGCTATTTATCTGATGCAGAAACATTTACTTATGATGTTAATTTGCATGGATTAAAAATTGGTTCAAATGGTGATTTCACAGTAAGCAGTTCGGAAATGGTTTACGGAAACTTTTTTATGCAAGAAAAATTACTTTTTGCATACGAAGAAGTTGCTGTTGGAAATAAAACTTTGATTTTTAATTCAGGAATTGAAACTTCCATCAGAGTTGAAGAAACGTTTAAAAAGCGAGGATATAAAATTCGTCACTTGGATTCAACCTTCAGTGACAAAGATAGAAAGGATGTGCTGGAATGGTTCAAAGTTACGCCAGATGCGATTTTGAGTTCCGTTGGCATTTTAACGACTGGTTTTGATGAACCAACAGTGGAAACAATTATTCTAAATCGCGCTACTCGTTCTTTGACTTTGTATCACCAAATGATTGGAAGAGGTTCTAGAAAATTGCCAAATAAAAGTCAATTTAAATTGATTGATTTGGGTAATAACGTGCGAAGATTTGGTTTTTGGCAAGATTTTATCAATTGGCAAGATGCTTTCCGTTTTCCAGATAGATTTTTAGAATCAAGACTTTCAGAAGGTGATGATTTAGAATTTGAGGTGGTTTATGAATTCAATAGAATGGCGCGTGAACGCATGGATGTTGAATTATTAGACAGTTTCAATATGAAAGACGTTTACTATGCTTATCTGGATAAAAGCGTAAAAGGTAAATTGGCAGTTGATGATTCATTAGAAAATCATTTTCAGGTAATTGCGAAAGCTGCTGCAGATTTTTATGATGGTTTAGAGCTTCTCGAAATGTTGACGGAACACATAGAATATCGTTTGAAGCAATATACCAAGTGTATTGCGAAAAGTACTCCAAATTATTTCAAATATTTGATGGAAACTTACATCAGACAATTACGCCAAAAGTTGAGAGAAAATTTGGAAGACGAGTAAAATATTGCTTCTATAAAAAATCAATAGGTTTTTGTAATTGTCACTGTATCAAATGGAATCGTTGTTATTGATTCAATTCCTTGATTTATTGTGTTTACAACATTGTAATAATATGAGTACGTTGTGTTTGCATCATTGACACAATAAAATATTGTATCCACAAGTCCAACGAGTGTATGTGTTTCTTGAGGGCAACATTCACTACAACCTACTTTTCCATCTTGTTTATTGAAAGTCAAACCATCACCAATTGTAGCAGGCGCAACATTTGTAAATACCAATTTCACCCATGATTTCGCAGTAGTTGAATAGCTTCTTTCCAAGGCACTTTCTGTTGAAAAATCTGAGAAACTAATGTCTGAATTAATTGAAAAATAGTTGATTTTATCAACCGTCAAAATGTATTTTTCCACTTTTTCTCTTGCAAATGTAAAGCTGTAATTTCCATCTGTTCCGAGTGTGGCCGACCCAAGCACTTTGGGTGTACTTCCACCGATTGGAATTTGCGTTAATGTAACTGTTGCTCCAGTTAAGCCTCCACTAAAAGTTGCATCGGAAATTGTTCCTTTTAAAGTGAAATCAATATTGTCTTTTTTACATGAAAAAACCATGGAAATCAATAAAGTCAAAAGTGCAATTCTTCTCATAGGGCTATTTTTTAAGCAAAGTAACGAAATAAATCGGATGGGAGTATGTATTTGCGAAGAAGGATTTCTAAAATAATTGGAAGAGAATTCCAAATTAAAGAAACGTTGGCTGAAGAAATCAGTATATTTTACTTCGGAGTTGGTCTAAATATTCCTTTGTCATTCAGCAACAAAATACATGCTTCATTGTAATGATTGCATCCTAAAATTTTCGATTCTTCTGGAAATTCTGGGTAAGTGACTCTTCCGCCCAAAGCGATTCTGCCGTCAGACAATTGAATGGCACAATGAAATTCTGAACTTGTTGGTTTTGCTGTCATTGCCAAAGGAGTCAAATCGGCATCCGGCGAATCTTTGGCGTTCATTTCATCGGCCATTATAATTTTCAATGAATCATCTAAGATTACCCAATTTCCTTTGCTAATGATAAATCGACGATCATAAACTTGAAAATGTGTTCCGTACAAAATTGTATTCCCATTTTTTAATAAAAATTGACCATTTGATTTTATATTCTCAATTTTTGTCTCAGCAATTAAATTTCCTTTCTTGTCAAATTTCCAAATTTGTGTCCAGCAAGTTCCCATTTTATTGTTGCGATAAGCCGCTGAGAAAAGCACGTGGTTATTTTTGTCAAGACTGATTTTTAGGTTTTCAAAGGTTTTGTCAATTTTGGGAAATTTTGTCCATCTTTCATTTCCAAGAGAATCAAAAGCATATACAAACGGGATAATTGAATCATCAACAATCTTAATTCCAGCGATAAAGAAATTTTTGTTTTTATCCAAAACCGCATTCATGCACATTTCAGTGTGTTTTGATTCATGAACGCCAAACGGTGTGGCAGAATAATTTTCGTTGGGTGTTTTGATGAAATTTAAGTTGAAAATTTTAGTTCCTGATTTTCTAACTGATTGAATGATAAAAGTATGCGTTTTGGAGTAGGGGAGAACGTCACCATAAACCACTGAATTTTCATTTGTAATCGATTCAAAAGTTGCTCTTGTGTCATTTCCAATCGTTTGCACATACATTTTCGAAATTCCACCAACGGTATTATTCATTCCATAAAGTCTGTTTGTTGAAGCATTGATTGGAATTATTTTCTTTGCATTATTGACCTCGTTTTTGAAATGTATTTTTCGAATTAATTGCCCTTTATTATTCGTTTCCATCAAGAAAGGCGAGGTTTTAGCTAGGTTTTCATCTTTCGCTTCACCAAGTAAAATCAATTTTTTACCTGCTGTTTCTTGCATGTCTTTGATTTGCTTGTGAACCATTCCAGGAACTGTGTCTTTCAATAGGACAAAGCCTAATTGACTGAAAGATAATTTACTGGCAAGTAAAATGAAAAAGAAAAGAGAAAAACGTTTCATGGCAATAATATATAGGGTAAAAGTAATTGATTCTTTGAAATGATCATTTTTTTAAAATCCTTTTAACAAAAAAAACGCAGCACCAAAAGTAACTGCGTTTCATTTTTTGTCGAGATTGAATTATTGTAAACCTGCTAATTTTTCTTCCAAAATGGCGATTTTCTGTCTTGCATCAGCTTCCTTGTTTCGCTCATTCGTCAATACTTGCTCAGGCGCACCAGCAACGAATTTTTCATTTTGAAGTTTTTTCAATACAGAATTTAAAAATCCTTGCGTGTATATTAATTCTTCTTCCAATTTTTCGCGCTCTGCCTCTAAATCAATATTGTCACCAAATGGAATGAAGTATTCATTTGAATTTACCAAAAATGAATACGCATTGTTGATTTTATCAGTCACATATTCCAATTGACTTAAATTTCCCATTTTGATAATCACAGCATCGAAGCTCGCATCAGATTCTTGGTTTTTCTTCACAAACAAATCCATTTTGATTTTGGTCGCGATGTTATTTTGCTTGCGAATATTTCGAATGTTGGTGATTATTTCCTCCGCTTTGGAGAATTCTTTCAGCACTTTTTCGTCTTTCTTTTCAATCGTTGGCCAGTTTGAAATGATAATGTCTTCACCAGCTTTTCGCTCACGAATCAAATGCCAAATTTCTTCAGCAATAAATGGCGTGAAAGGTTGGATTATTCTCAAAATCTTCTCAAAAAATCCTTTCGTTGCTTCCAGCGTTAATGCATCAATTGGTTGCTCGTATCCAGGTTTAATCATTTCTAAATACCAAGAACAGAAATCATCCCAAACCAATTTATAGGAGGACATCAGAGCTTCAGAAATTCTGAATTTATCGAAAGAATCATTGATTTCAGCCAATTGTTGGCTGAATTTCGTATCAAACCACTCGATTGCTTTGATGGATGCTTTCGGTTGTTCAATGTCACGCACTTCCCAATTGCTAACCAATCTAAATGCATTCCAAATCTTATTGGTAAAGTTTCTTCCTTGCTCGCATTGACTTGTATCGAAAGGCAAATCGTTTCCTGCAGGAGAAGAAATTAAAATCCCCATTCTCACTCCATCAGCACCAAATTTTTCAACCAATTCGATTGGATCTGGGGAATTTCCAAGTGATTTAGACATTTTTCGACCTAATTTATCACGCACAATGCCAGTGTAATAAACATTTTTGAAAGGAATATCGCCCAAATACTCATAGCCAGCGATAATCATCCTCGCCACCCAGAAAAACATGATTTCTGGCGCAGTTACCAAATCATTGGTTGGATAGTAGTATTTAATTTCTTCATTTCCAGGACGAGTCAAACCATTGAAAACCGATATTGGCCACAACCAGCTAGAGAACCAAGTATCCAAAACGTCTTCATCTTGTTTTAATTCAGAAGCAGAAATTGTTCTTCCCGTTTTTTCTGAAGCAATTGAAATCGCTTCTTCCATTGTTTTGGCGACCACATAATCATTTGGTCCAGCGCCAAAATACCATGCAGGAATTTGATGTCCCCACCAAAGTTGGCGAGAAATACACCAATCTTTCACGTTTTCCATCCAATGGCGATACGTATTTTTGAACTTTTCAGGATGAAAATTGATGTTTCCATTCATTACATTATCCAATGCAGGTTGCGCTAATTCTTTCATGCTCACAAACCATTGCAAAGATAATTTCGGTTCGATTACCGCATCTGTTCTTTCAGAAAAACCAATTTTATTGATGTGGTCTTCAGTTTTTACCAAATAACCTTTGTCGTATAATTCTTTTTCAATCGCTTTGCGCACATCAAAGCGATCTTGACCTGCATAATGCAAACCTAATTTGTTCAAAGTACCATTGTCGTTGAAAATATCTAATGTTTCTAAATTGTGTTTTTTACCAAGTTCGTAATCGTTTGTATCATGCGCCGGTGTAACTTTCAAACAGCCCGTTCCAAACTCCATATCCACATATTCATCTTGGATAATTGGAATCGCACGATTTGAAATTGGTACAATCGCTTGCTTTCCATGCAAATGTTTGAATCGATCGTCATTTGGATTGATGCATATTGCGGTATCGCCCAAAATAGTTTCAGGACGCGTGGTGGCAATTGTCAACCATTCATCTTCGCTTCCTGCAATTTTATATCGAACGTAAAATAATTTTGAATTAACTTCCTTGTGAATTACTTCTTCGTCAGAAAGCGCGGTCAATGCTTCTGGATCCCAATTGACCATGCGCACACTTCGATAGATTTTACCTTTTTTATATAAGTCGATAAAAACATCTAAAACCGATTGAGAATATTCTGGATCCATGGTGAAACTCGTTCGCTCCCAATCACAAGAGCAACCCAATTTTTTTAATTGTTCCAAAATGATTCCGCCGTGTTTGTCTTTCCATTCGAAAGCGTGCTTCAGGAATTCATCGCGAGTGAGATCAGATTTTTTGATTCCTTCTTTGCGTAATTTTTGAACAACTTTAGCTTCCGTGGCAATAGAGGCGTGATCCGTTCCTGGAATCCAACATGCATTTTTGCCAAGCATTCTTGCACGACGAACCAATACATCTTGAATCGTGTTGTTGAGCATGTGTCCCATGTGCAGAATTCCTGTTACGTTTGGCGGAGGAATGACGACGGTATAAGCTTCTCGACCGTCTGGTTCAGAATGAAAATAACCTTTTTCCATCCAGTAAGCATACCATTTTTCCTCTGCCTTAATAGGCTCATACATTTTTGGGATTTCCATGATTTTTGTAAATTTTTGATTGTAAAGATAGGGAGAATTTCGCAAAAGTGAGTTGGGTAAAGTTTGGAAATTTGGGAACAGAATTGAGATGCTTCGTTAAATATTCAATCTTGAAATCGAAGCAGAAAAAATAGCAATGGAGTAGAACGAATATTTTCTTATTCTTCATGAATAATTTCAGCGCTCAATTTTTTTATCTCAGAAGCAATTTGCACTAAATCATTACAAATTTCTAATTGATTAGTATTGACTTCTGTTGAATTGTGTAAATTGACACCTAAATCTAATTGAATTGAAACTTTAGAAAAATTAGTATAACTTTCTTTCATTAAATTTATTGACTTTCTTATTTCTCTAATTTCTCTTTCGCTAAATTGCGGATTTTCTTCTTTCATAATAAATGAAATCGAAGCGACATTTGAGGCGAACAGATTGTTTAGCAAAATGAATTTATTTACTTCATTTACATTTTGTTGCTTTCTCTTTGGTTCGTTTAACATCCGTTGAAAAGTGGAACCTAAATTTGAGGTGCTGACATACATTTCTTTGCGTGCCAATCTATAATCAAGTTGAGATTTTAAAATATTTGATTTATAGTTGATTACACTTTTTAAATAAAGCATATTATTGTAAATCATTTCCGACATCATTTTTTTAATTTGGTATGATTCCCAACTAGGAAAAATAAAATAGCTCGCCAAAGAAGCAATTCCTGCTCCAATAAATGTGTCTAAAATCCTTTCTTTAAACAGTAAAATTTCATTGTTTTGACCGATAAAATCAAACATCAAGAGGATGAATGGAGTCATAAAAAAGACACTTACAACATATTTTATTCGCGCAAAACTATAGGTTAAAATCATTAAAATCAGCAAAAGCCAAAACTTTAAATTGAGGTCTTTTACGAAGTATAAAATCAAAACACCGAGTAAACCACCAGCAACAGTGCCGACGATTCTTTCATAATTTCGCTTTTTTGTTTGGCTAAAAGCAGGCTTTAAAATCACTAAAATGGTTAATAAAATCCAATAGCTATATTGTCCTGTATAAAAATTTCTGGCAAAAATAAATGCGATTAAACAGACAATTGCCACTCTAAATGAATGTCTAAAAACAGAAGATTTAAAGGTCAAATTCTCACGAAATATTTGCCAATTTAGATGCTGATGCGTTGCTAAATTGTGAATGTCATTTTTTCTAGCGTCTGGAATATTTGTTTTCGATTGGTGATATGCGTACATTTTTTCAACACGTTGCGTCATGTTTCGCAAATTCACCAATATCTTTTTCAGGCTCACCGTTTGAATTCCTTTTTGGTCTAAAGCATCAATTTGAGATTTTATTCCAACTAGTAAATCAGAGGTAAGTGAGATTTTTTTTGGCGCATCATGGTTGTGAATACAAAGGCCAATATATTTCAATTCTTCGCTCAAATTGAAAATCGTTTTTTGAAAATTAATTAGAATTTTCGTTGATTTGTATTCAGCATGTAAAACTTCATAATTTTGATGGCTTTCCATCGCATGTTCATATAAATCAACGACATCGATGAAGGACATAAACAACATATTTCCTTGCGGACTAGAATCTTTGAGCAATTTTCTTGTTTTAAAAAGAATTTCTCTCACATTTTCTTGCGCTTGGTTTACTAATATTTGTTGGTCAATTAATGCCTTTTGATTGGTTTCAAAGTTGTTTTTTGAGTCATAGAAATCACTTTTGATTTTAATATATTTAGCAATTTCGAAGATACATTCGCCTAACATTTGTTCAGCAGGGCGGTAGGGCAAAACTTGCGTAAGTGTCATACTGAAAAGCAGATACCAAATGCCTCCAGCAACGAGAAGTAAAGTATAAAGTAGTGTTTCAATTGCATTTACATGTTGGTCAATTCCCACAACCATTACCAAAAGTGCAGCTATTCCTACTGATGAGGCTCTTGCACCATAAACAGTGAGCATGGAGAAAATGAAGCAAAATATGGGGATTTCAAAAGCGAGTAGAATTCCAAATTTGTTTGTGAAACCAATAACTAATGCCATGATAAAAATGAAGATATTCGCTGCAATCATGGCGTTTCTTTTGTGAGAAATCGCTCCAGGATTATCGGTGATACTCACAAATAATGCACCAAGTGAAATGGTTATTCCAACTTGTAGTTGATCAAATTGAAAGCAAATAATTGATGGTAAAATAACACCTAAAGTGATTTTGAGACCGTCGTAAAAGTATTGACTTAAAAGAAATTGTTTGAAATTTGAGACAGATTTGGAATTCAGCAATTGCATGCGCAAAGATAAAGATGATGTTTTGAATTCTCAGTAATTGCAGGCTATTTTTAAGGTTTGTTAACGATATTCTAAAATAATTGAATCTTTTTTTATTTAGAATGATTCTTTGTAAGAGGATAATTATATCTTTGTGCCGTTAATAATGATTAAATGCAACAACAGGTTTTACCAATTTCACAAGATATTTACAGTCAATCAGTGACTTGTAATGATTGCAATTGCGGTAAGAAAAAAGATTGTTGCAAGAAATACAAGAGGAAGGGTGTTCATTGTAAAAAATGTCCAAAATTGTAATCAATTAAAAATGACTTATATTTGGAACGAAATTCACTTTCAATGCGGTTATTGCTTTTCATTTTGTTTCTTTCAACTTTAAATATTTCAGCTCAAACTGACAGTAAGTCTTTTATTGGTGGATCGTTTCAGTACAATTCCTTGGATTTTTTTCTAGCTGCAAATTACAGTCGGCAGATAAAAAAAGCAGAATTTGGCACTGGTCTGGGCTTTGGAATAAATCGCACCATTTTTCAACAAAGATTATTTCCGCATGTAGCAATTTCAGGAAGTTATTATTTTTTGAATAGAGAGAAATTTCAGCTTGGTCCAACGCTATTATTTCAAAGTTGTATATTGAAAGTAAATAGTCAAAAGTCGCATTATTATTATTACAATCAATTTTTCTTAGGGTATACATTAATATTTGGAAAACGTCTAAAAGTCTATCAATCCACATTTTATGGAGATTATTTAGAGACTTATTACAGTGAAATTTTAAATAAATTCAATACCTTTCACAGGATGAATTTTGCAGCTCAAATTGGTTTGAAGTATGAATTATAAATTTTTGTTTCTAGCGATTTTCTTCTTTTCATGTAAAAAGAAAGAAGATTTTTCTGATGTAAAAATCATAGGACATGCTGCAAGTGGCCTAGAGATTCAGAGTGCTATATTTCATGATAATTCCAAAGAAGCGGTGCAATTGGCTTTGGAAACAGAAGGTTGTGATGGTGTTGAATTGGATGTTCAGCTTTCATTATCTAATCATTTATGGTTTTTTCACGACGAATCGCTTGATAAAGAAACCACTAAAAAAGGATGTATTCCATCTTCAGTAGATGCGATCTTATCAGAGGTTGAATACAAGACCTTGAAGAAAGAAAAACTTTTATCGCTCCAAAATTTGCCTGTCAATTATTTTCAAAAAAAGGTATTGATGTTAGATTTACGTCATTACGAAGTATGCAAAAATGAATTTGTGAATCCCTTTATTTTTTTCAATGAGATAGCGAATTTCTCCGCTTTTTATGCTGGACAAATTGATGTAAAAATACTTTTGAGTAATCCTGCTTGGTTGGAAAAATTTCAAGAGTTACCTTTTGAAATTTATTATTGCGGAGGCGATTTTATGGATGCCGAACAGAATTTGACATTATATGATTTTGATGGCATTGTGATTAAAAATAAATATATTTCCAAACAACAAGTGCAGGATACAAAAGTAAAAGGAAAAAAAGTCATTATCTTTGAGCTTAGAGCACCTAAAGAAATCAGCAATGCCTTTAAAAAGCATCCTGATTTTGTGGTAACAGATGATTTGAGAGCAACAATTATAGCAAAATATTGATGGCAAAAAAGAAATTTACCAATGTAGTTTATTCCACAAATCCCAATTTTCAATTTGAAATTGAGGAGGAAGAATCGGTTGTTACGCTTGCAAAAAATCAGCAGAAATTATATGTTTCGATTGACAAGAAACAGCGTGCTGGAAAAGAAGTAACTTTGATTGAGGGATTTATCGGGTCGGAAGACGATTTGAAAGAATTGGGTAAAATGCTCAAAAGCAAGTGTGGAGTCGGAGGTTCTGTAAAAGATGGAGAAATTATGATTCAAGGAAATTTCAGAGATAAAGTAATGGAATTACTTGTTAAAGAGGGTTTTCAAGTAAAGCGCAAAGGAGGTTAAAAATCCTGATTCCGAAAATATAACCTAAGGGAAAACCACAAACCCAATTGGTTTTTATTTTTTCGGAATCAGGAAATAATACTTAACAAAACAAAGTAAGACCAAGAAATCTATAATCAAAACTAAGGATTTTCCTTATTCCCTGATTAAATAAAATCTTAACTGTAGATTTAATTGATTGATTAGTGACGTTTTCCAATTTATTAGAAAAATAAAAACACGTTTAGGAAATTTCGTATTGATTCGGTAAATCAGTCCATTTCCCCTTAAATTTTTATATTTGTATATGATTTTTTTAAAGTCCAATACCCCAAGATGGATCATAAGCTTGCTAGATTTATTTATTAGCTTGTTCTCTTTGGCATTTGCTTATTTGATTCGATTTGATTTGAAAGCAAATGAATCTCTAATTGCTGCTGAATGGGAAATTTTGTATAAATCTTTGCCAATCTATATCTTATTAAAATGGACCGTTTTCAATCTTTTTCAAATACATAAAGGTTTGGTAAGGCATACCTCAACCCAAGATTTGAAGCGAATTTTTTATGCAATTTCAACCTCCAGTATTTTATTTTTGATCTTTGGATTGATTCGTTGGAAATATTTAGATGGTTATTTCTTGTTTCCAAGTTCAGTGTTGGTAATGGAATTTTTGGTTAGTTTTTTCTTGATGATTTCCATGCGATTCTCTGTGAAGGTGATTTACCTCGAATCAATTAAAAGCAAAGATAACAAACAAAGAGTATTGATTTATGGCGCTGGAGTTTCGGGACTAATCACCAAAAGAACGATAGAAAAAGACAATGAAGTTAGCTATGAAATTATTGGATTTATTGATGATAATCCAAAATTGAAAGGTACAAGATTAGAGGGTGTTAAAATTTTTCATACTTCTCAAACTCATAAATTGATTAAATCAGAAGGAGTTACAGAGTTAATTATTGCAATCCAAAATCCAAATGAAATTTACAGAAAAGAAATAGTAGAAATTTGTTTGGAAGAGAAAGTTAAGGTGCAGCAGGTACCGAGCGCTAAAAGTTGGATTAATGGCGAATTTTCAACTAAACAAATTAATAAAATCAAGATTGAAGATTTATTGGGTCGTAAACCAATTTTGCTAAATGCTGATAAAATTGCGGCTGAATTAAAAGATAAAGTAATTTTAGTTACTGGCGCAGCAGGTTCAATAGGAAGTGGAATAGTACGGCAAATTGCTGATTATGAACCTGAATTAATTGTACTTTTAGATCAAGCTGAATCACCGATGTACGATTTTCAGAATGAATTGAAATTTCAATTTCCCAATTTACATTTTGAAGTTGTGATAGGAGATATTCGAAACAAGGAACGAATGAATCATTTGTTCGAAAGCTATAAACCTGCATTTGTTTACTATGCAGCAGCTTACAAACATGTTCCGCTGATGGAGGATAATCCCACAGAAGCTGTGATTACAAATATTGGCGGCACAAAAATATTGGTTGATTTGGCGATTCAATTTAAAGTTGAAAAATTTGTGATGATTTCAACTGATAAAGCTGTAAATCCAACGAATGTTATGGGAGCATCCAAGCGCATTGCGGAAATGTATGCACAGACAAAAAACGGAGGTTTTACAAAGTTTATTACAACAAGATTCGGTAATGTTTTGGGCTCCAATGGGTCAGTGATTCCGCTTTTCAAAAGACAAATTGAGCAGGGTGGTCCAATAACCGTTACAGATTATAATGTTACACGTTTTTTTATGACCATTCCTGAAGCATGTCAATTGGTTTTGGAAGCGGGTAATATGGGAAATGGCGGAGAGATTTTTGTTTTCGACATGGGTGAATCAGTAAAAATTATAGATTTAGCTAAAAAAATGATTCAGTTGAGTGGCTTGGAAGAAGGAAAAGATATCGAAATTAAAGTAACTGGATTAAGGCCGGGCGAAAAATTATATGAAGAGTTGTTAGCATCTGAAGAAAGTACAATTTCAACCTATCATCCGCAGATTTTAATCGCAAAAGTTCGTCCGATGAGTGATGAAATATTGCCCGAAATTGAAGATTTGATTCAATTATTTCAGCTTCAAAATAATGAGTTAATTGTAACGAAAATGAAATCTTTAGTTCCAGAATTTATCAGTAACAATTCAGAATTTTCAAAACTCGATTAATGAAAATTGAACCAGCGAAAATTCAAGTTCGATTCAGTGATTGCGACATGATGGGACATGTAAACAATGCTGTTTATTTGAGCTATTTTGAAATGGCTCGCATTTACTATTTTGAAATGCTTTTGGATAAGAATCGTGATTGGAAAAGAGATGGTGTATTGTTGAGAAAAAACGAAGTGGAATATTTGAAGCCTGTTTTACTGAACGATTTACCAGAAATATCAGTTTTTTTGGAACATATTGGTTCGAAAAGTTTTTCTGTCGAATACGAGTTGAAAGTGAATGGTGATTTGCGTACCACGGGGAAATCTGTTTTGGTTTGCTACAATTCGATTGAAAATAAGTCGATAGAAGTTTCAGATGAATTGCGTTCTGCTTTAGAGAAAATAAGAAAATAACATAAAAAATTCAAGTTATGAATGTGCATAAATTAATGATTGTAATAGTTTTAGGATTTTGTTCGGGATTTATATTTGCTCAAGAAGATATTTCTGTAGGAAATAAAAAGCCAAAATGCTTCAAAAGAGCAGATGCTCAAAAAAACAAGAAATTTGTAGATTGGGAATGCGGTAAAATTGCTGGAATTGTTGATTGTAATGAAAAACTGGAATTCGATGAAGGCAGTAATACTATTTTTTCAGCTTCCTCTGGCTCGCCTTTTACTGGAAGATGTGAAACTTGCCATCAAAATGGAATTTTAGAAAGAAGAATTACCTTCATGAATGGAAAAGAAGATGGTGCTGATACAACTTATTATCAGACTGGTTGTATGATGGTTATGAGGAATCATATTTTGGGAAAAGAAAATGGGAAATGGTTGTTTTTTTATGACAGCACGAATTATGTTGCGTGGGAAATGAACTATTTGCTAGGGCAAAAACATGGGAGACAGTTGTTTTTCAGTTCAAGAGGTGACACTACTTTGGTGGAAAATTATAACAATGGTGTTCTAAACGGTGTAAAAAAGACTTATTTTAGAGATTCCAAATTAGAAAAAGAAGTTCATTATAAAAAAGGAATTATAGACGGTCCTTTTCTTGTTTACAACAAAGAAGGTAAATTAATTCAAAGTAGTAATTATAAAGAAGGCAAGAAAAATGGTGTTTTGACCTATTATTACGATGACGGAACTTTGTTGAGAACTGAAAATTGGATTTCTGATGTTAAGAATGGGGAATTTAAAACACTTTATTATCAAGGAGCGATTCAAAAAGTGGAGAATTACAAGAAAGGTTTGAAAGAAGGTTGGTTTGAGGATAGAGATTCAGATCAAATTGTTAGACGCCGAGCGTTGTATAAAAAAGATGTCATGATAGAAGAGCATCTTTTTGATGATGAAGGCAAAGAAATTAGCACTTTTGGGGGAGCTGCCAAAAAGGGAGCAGAAGATGATGCCATGCCAGCTGATTCAAAAAAGAAGAAAACGAAGAAAGAGAAAAAGTAATTTTACAGATTTCTCATCACATTCAAAAGTGTTTGACTTTTATTTTCTGTTTCTTCCCATTCCATTTCAGGTATGGATTGTGCCGTGAATCCGCCACCAATATATAAGTAAGCGTTTTTTTCTTGAATTTGGGCACATCTTAAATTCACGAATAAGCGCGCAGAAACTTCAGAAATTAAGCCAATCATTCCTGTATATAATCCCCGAT
>Ga0114967_10002456_pt1 | contig 15471 bp, 17 predicted proteins | sample M_130628_MF_Meta_FD_92639 | JGI IMG/M metagenome (GOLD analysis project Ga0114967, IMG submission 92639) | Freshwater microbial communities from Lake Montjoie, Canada to study carbon cycling - M_130628_MF_MetaG | ecosystem: Environmental > Aquatic > Freshwater > Lake | place: Lake Montjoie... | reverse complement strand
TGCAGGTTAATTGTTTGCCAATTGCCTCATTTATTAAAGCTGCAACAACCGATGAATCAACGCCGCCGGAAAGTCCGCAGATCACCTGATTTTCGCCGACAATTTTTTTAATATGAGCAATTTCTTCTTTTTTAAAATTTTTCATCGTCCAATTTGGCTTACAACCAGAGATATTTACAACGAAATTTTCAATGATTTTTTTGCCTTCAATTGAATGAACAACTTCGGGGTGAAATTGCACGCCGTAAATTTTTTTCTTTTCATCGCCGATTGCTGCGTGCGGCGCTTTTGGCGTGATTGCGATAACATTAAAACTGTCAGGAATTTTACTGATATGATCGCCATGACTCATCCAAACTTGTTTGTTTTTAACACCTTTGAAAAGTTTAGAATTTGATACAACTTCAATTTCAGCTTTACCAAATTCTCTTTCAAAAGATTTTCCAACTTTTCCGCCAAGCAAGTGACAAATTAATTGTTCGCCGTAACAAATTCCCAAAATCGGAGTTTCGAGTTCAAAGATTTTTTTATCAATTGTTGGCGCATCTTTTTCATAAACTGAAGCGGGGCCGCCCGAAAAAATTATTGCTTGAGGCGCGATTTTCTTGATTTCATCAAGTTTGATATCGTGATTTTTAACTTCACAAAAAACACCAAGTTCACGGATTCTGCGCGCAATAAGTTGAGTAACTTGGCTGCCGAAATCGATAATTAAAACGCTGTTGGACATTTAGGCTAAAATTGATTTTGAGATTATTGTTTTGATTTGTTCTGAAGAATGTTTGCGGGTCAAAATTTGGCTTATTTTTTCACACAAGTCTAGCTGCAATTTCAACTTTTTAGCAATTGCAGCAATTGATTTGGCAGAAGATGCGCCTTCATAGGTTTTGTCGGTTTCTTTAGAAATTTCGGCGTAAGTTTTGCCTTTGGCAATTAAAGTTCCCAAAGTGTTGTTGCGTGATTTGGTTGATGAGCAAGTTAGAAAAATATCACCAAATCCTGCAGCATTTATAACATCGTCGGAAGCCTTTAGTTTCTTACATAAAACACGAATTTCTGAAATTCCTTTCATTACCAAAGCTGATTTAGCATTCACACCCAAATCAAGACCGTCAACAATTCCACAACCAATTGCGATAATATTTTTGACAATGCCGCAAATTTCAGCAGTGCGCGGATCCTTGAAATACGAGGCTTTGAAATAATTATTATTTAAAATATCGATTACTTTTTGCGCCAGTTTTTTATTTTTTGCCGCAATTGAAGTAATTGTCGGAACTTCTTTCGCCACTTCAATTGCAAAGTTTGGACCTGATAAAGTAGCGAAATTTTTAATGCCGGTTATTTGTTCAAAAGAATCGCTCAAAAGCATTAAAGAGTTTTGTTCAACGCCTTTTGAGCAAATTACAAAAGCGCAATCTTTTTTGATTTTAATTTTAGAAATTTTTTTAAAAACTTCCGCCGCGTTTTGGCTTGGAATAACGATAAAAACAAAATCGGCTGTCGAAATTTCTTTTTCAAATCCAGAAATTGCAGCGAGATTTTTGTTTAATTTTATATTGGGTAAAAATTTGTGATTGGTTTTTTTGCCATTAATTTCATCAATAACTTCTTTATTATTAGCACTTAAAAAAACCTGATTGGAATTTTTAGCAAGCAAGTTGGCAATTGCCGTTCCCCAAGCTCCAGCGCCGATGACGATTATTTTTTTCATGAGATTTTTTCGATTGTAACAAAAGCACTTGCGATTGGATCTTCATCCGTAAGTGACAAATGAATTGCAAAATTTTTGCAGTTAAAATGTTTTTTTAGAAATTCTTCTTTGCCATTTAAAATTTTAATTTGCGGTTTTCCCAAATTATCATTGCCAATTTCGATATCTTTAAAATCGATTCCACGCCCTATTCCCAAGCCTGTAGCCTTAGAAAAAGCTTCTTTAGCGGCGAATCTTTTGGCGTAAAATAAAGTACGTTTTTCAGAAATTTTAATCGAATCTGCTTTTGAAATTTCGCTTTCAACAAAAATTTTTTGCAGAAATTTTTCTTTAAATTGAATTATAAGTTTTTCAATTCGACCGACCGAAACTGAATCAATTCCAATTCCAAGAATCATTTTTTTTTGTGAGTAATTGCATGTTAATTAATCGGCTTTTAAAAACGCGAACCGACCCATCAGTTTTTAGGTTTCAACTATCACAAACTCAAATGTTTTCTCAAAAGACTATCGTTATCACTATTGGAAACTTCGGGGCGGTTGTAGCTCTCCATAATGGTGGCAGCATTGAAAATAAAATTTTTTTAGATGAATTAAATGATACCTCGAAAGAAGAATTAAAATCAGTTTTCAATAAAAACAAACCAGCTTCGGTTTATGTATTGCTTGATACTATTGACCAAAGCTACAAGAAAAAAGTTTATCCCGCAATTCGTCGCGGCGATTTAAATCGCATCATAAAACGCGATATGGCAAGCGATGGTGACAAAGAAAGTTTAAAAAGTTTTATTATTTTAAACGCCAAGAAATCAGGCTCTAGTAGATGGGAAGCCTTATTTGTTACATCGGCAACTTCTGAAACTATCAATAAATGGTTCGAGTTTATACTCGAAATGCAAAACCGTTTCGTTGGTATTTATATGCTTCCCGTTGAAGCGCACAGCCTTTTCAAAAAAATCAAAAGTGACATAAAACTTAAATCTCGAGTTCAGAATAAAAAGAATAATCTTTGTTGCTTCGTTATGCAGAACAAGGTTTCTGGCATCAGGCAGATTGTGTTTTCAGATCAGGGAATCGTATTTACACGCGTTGTAAATTATAATTTTGAACAGGCCGATTTCTTAGAAAAATATGAACAAGATATTTATAGCACTTTCGAATATTTAAAACGTCTCTTTCCCGACCTATCAATTTCGGAACTCGATATTGTTAATATTTTTTCAAGCAGTGTTTTGGAATCGATCAAAAAAATTAATAGTACCGACCTAAACTTCGTAAATTATACCCCGTTTGAGGCGGCGCAAAAAGCTGGTTATGGTAAAATAATGCCAGAAAACAGCCAATATTGCGATATGATACTTTCCAAGATTTTCTCTGAAGATAAAAAGATTTTGAAATTTACCATTCCAAGAATTGTTGCCTTGGAAAGATTCTTTTTAACTTTACGCTTTTCTTATTACCTAAACCTATTTTTAGTAATAGCTGTTTGTTCGGTTGTGGTATATTCTATCTTCTCGCAAGACAAAGTCGGAGAAGCAATTGAAGCTGCAGAAACTCAAAAATTTGCCTCAATTCAAGAATTAGGAAGAATCAAAAAGGCTGCGCTTGAAGGCACGCAAGGTGAAGATGAGGAAGATGTAGACATTAAACAAATTACAGATTTCGGAAAAATGGAAGAAGTTCTGGGTTCGGTTGGAATCAACTATATAGATTTTTATATTAAACTGAAATTCCTGAAAGATTTTAATGTTAAGCTTACAGAATATAATTATGTGATTTCGGAATTTAATTTCCGCTCTCCAGCGCCTAATCCAAATTATAATATTGCCCTTAGTGGATTAATCTTAAATAAAAGTGGTGATATCGAAGATCTATTTAGAGAATTTGATACATTGGTGGTTGAGGCGAAAAAAAATCTTAGCAAAAATGCAGTTAAATATGATGATTTGCCTCGCAATATCGACTTTAACCAAAAATATTACAGCTTTCCTATCAACTTCAACATTGCTAAGGGCGTTGAATGAAAATTTTAATTCTGCGTAAAAAAAATATTATCAGTTTTTCTATATCTGGTGTTTTGGTTCTTATGTGTGCAGCCGGAGCTTTTTATACATTCCGTCAACAAGATGCATTAAAGGGTAAAATTGAAGCAATAGGCAGCGAAGCTTCTAGAATAAGGGCTGAAGCAACTGACCTAGAAAGCAAAACTACCGAACTTAAAAAATACAAAAAATTATGGAGTAATCTTACTGATAACCGAAAAATGACTGCGGGTATCAAGATGGATGATGTTAATTCCAAACTTGCAGCGCTTGCTGAGAAATACGCGATTACCAATCAAACAATCAAAGTTACCTTGCCTGAAACTATGAAAGGAGGTTTGTTTGAGCGCTCAACCATTACCGTATCTTCAACTACTGGGAGTTTAAATTTTCAGGCGGTTAATGATCTCAAGGCTTTGTCTTTTATTGAAGAATTTATAAATTCCTTTCCTGGATATGCCGTTGTAACCGGCGTACAAATTAGAAAAGGAGATAAAATCTATAGTACTGACGACTTAGTTGCAATCAGCACTGGTAAAGGCGCGGGACTGATAAGTGGAAAAGTTGATTTTGTCTGGTATGTCTTCAAAAACAAAGATGCCGAAATCAAAAAACCCTTAGATACAACTGCCAAACCTGGCGAAATTAAACCAAATTCAGTAGCTCCGAATGCACAACCAACTTTATAAATTTTTTTCATTTCTAATTTTTACACTAATCTTCACTGGAGCAAATAATGCTTTGGCGCAAGAAGCGTCAAGCTTTTCTGAAGCAAACCTGCCAGAAAAAATAGCGCCAACCAAATCTGACAATAGCAAAACTGCTCCAGCGGAAGTTGCAGTTTCAGGAAGTAAAACCACAATTATTTCCAATAATAGTTTAGCCAATATGCTGTTGGGAAATAAAATGACATCATTGATGTTTACTGACGAAGAAAACGGTAATATCGAACGCGCTGTAGAATCGCTAAAAAATAATCAAGTTTATTCCCCAGAAGAAGGTGAAGGCGACGCTAATGCTAAAGCTGAGGCCGATAAGAAAAAAACCGAAGAAAAAACTGAAAACGAAAAATCCTATATTTACCTAGCTTCAATAATTTACTTCACCGCAAAAGATTGGGTGGTTTGGGTTAATGAGCAAAAAATTACCTCTGCTAGTAATAAAAAAGAAAAAGAGCTTTACGTAACTTCGGTTCATAAAGATAAAGTTTCTATTAGATGGGCGATCAGCGTCAGTAAATGGAAAATTCTTTCCGGAGCCAAACTTGATGACCCCGCTCCAGCAGTTAATGAAGATAATAAAATTGTGGTTAATTTTGATTTAAAGCAAAATCAGACTTTTATTTTAAGCGCGAATAGCGTGGTTGAAGGCAAGGCGGTAGTGGCAATCTTAAAAAAGAAAGAAGAAAATAAAAAAGCTCAAGCATCTCAACCTGCGAAAGAGGGGCGGTAAGAAATTTATAAAACTAACTCTCCAACCAAGCTACTTGGGCGCGCTTTCAATATTTTAACTTCGGCAATTTGTCCTAAATATTTTTGCGCTTCTTCTTCACTTGCAACGTCAACAATAACCGACTGCAAATAAGGCGATTTTCCCCAAAGCTGGGTTGCCGCACGTGATCTTATTTTACCAGATTTCGGCGCTTCTTTTTCAAACAAAACTTTCATCACCTGCCCTTCCGATTTTTTGTTAAATTCGGTTTGTTGTTGCGTTAAAAGTTTTTGTAATCTCGCCAAACGCTCATCTTTTATTTTTTCATCAACTTGAATTTTAGCATCTGCTGCTGGGGTTCCGGGACGCGGCGAATATTTAAAGGAATAGCATTGTGTGAAACCAATTTTTTCAACCAAATCTAAAGTATCTTCAAAATCCTGATCTGTTTCTCCGGGAAATCCAACAATAAAATCAGAAGATAAGCCCATATCTGGCCGCTCTTTTCTGAGATTTTCAATAATCTTAAAATAATCCTGACGCGTATGTTTGCGATTCATTCCTTTCAAAACATTGTTAGAACCAGACTGAATTGGTAAATGCAGAAATGGCATTAATTTTTCATTGTCGCGATGCGCTGCGATCAAATCATCCGTCATGTCGCGTGGATGTGAAGTTGTGTAACGAACTCTTTTTATTTCTGGAATTGCTGCAATTTTTTCGACTAATTTTGCCAAAGTTACAACTTCACCATTCTCATCTAAACCGTGATAAGCGTTAACATTTTGACCTAAAAAGTAAATTTCTTTGACACCTTTTTGCGCCAGTTTTAAAGCATCTTCGTAAATCTTGTGTGCCTCGCGCGAATATTCAGCGCCTCGGGTGTAAGGCACAACGCAAAAAGTGCAGAATTTATCGCAACCTTCCTGAACCGTCACAAAAGCACTCGCGCCTGTTCCAGCTTGCGCTTGCGGCAAAATATCGAATTTATCATTAGGTGTAAATTCAAGGTTAATTTGTTTTTTTTTGTCGCGAATAACTTTTCCCACCAGATCGGGCAAGCTTTGATAACTTTCCGGCCCCACGATAATATCAACTACATTTGATCTTCTAAAAATTTCTTCACCTTCGGCTTGAGCCACGCAACCAGCAACTGCAACGATCATTTGGCTGCCGTTGTTTTTCATTTTTTCTTTATGTGGACGAATGCGACCTAAATCCGAAAATAATTTTTCCGAAGCCTTTTCGCGAATATGACAAGTATTAATGATAACCATGTCGGCGCCTTCCGGCGTTTCGATAGTTTCATAGCCAACCGCAGTCATTAAATCTTGCATGCGATCTGAATCATAAACATTCATTTGGCAGCCGTAGGTTTTGATGTGTAATTTTTTTGTCATTTTGATTATTAAAACTCGGTCGTTTGCTTATTGCGCAGATAGATCGTGAAACAAGTTCAGTATGACGGAATTCTTGCGAATATTTCTCAACATCGTCTATTTCCCAATATCGCCTATTTCCCAACATCGTCATCCTGAACTTGTTTCAGGATCTAGCACAATTTTAAAATTTATATAAATTTAAATTATTTCTTCCACCCCGTAACCGTCACAACCTCAAAAGTTGCAATTCCAGATGGATAAATTCTTTGATAATTCTGCGAAATTTTGCGCAAAAATTCCTTGGTAAAAAACTTGCGCGAACGCTTGGTCAAAATATTTCCCTGCCCCATCATTTTCAAATCTTTTAACAGATTTAACGGATCAGAATATTCCACCTCAATTTTGGCAAAATCTGAAATCGGATTTTGAAAACCAGCTTTTTGCAACAAACTCGCCGCAGTTTTTACATCAATTGTCGGCGGCATTCTTGGTGAAACGCCATTATAAATTTCATTTTCCGTTTCGTATAAAACGTGCGCTAATTCACTTAAATTTTCCTCACCAAAAAAGCTGGCGATAAATACACCGCCTGGCTTTAACGTTTCTTTAACATTGATTAAAAATTGCGGAATCTGATTTATGTAATGAAAATTGAGATTACTCAAAATCAAATCAAAAGATTCTTTTTCAAAAGGCAAAATCTCCAAATCTTCCATAAATTTATATGGCGCGCCAGCTTCATTTACAAGCTTCGACAAATAATCATCCATCGCACCAATTTCTAAAATATCCTTAAATTCGCGATTCAAAAACTTAACATTTTCGGCAATTCTATTTGCAACTTCATGATGTAAAAAATTATGATCTAAAAACTTCGAGCGCGCGCGCAACTTATTTTGGCGCAACAAATCGCGATCAAATAAAACCTCTTGAATCATCACTTCGAAATGAAAATTTTAAAAAAAATATCGGAAATTATTTTTCCGAATCACTGCCTATCCTGCGAAAAAATCATCAGTATTGACGGCTTATTTTGTGAAAGTTGCTGGCTGAAATTACAATTCATCTGCGAACCTAAATGCATAATTTGCGCTTATCCGTTTGAGTTTCAAGGTTTGAATTTAATTTGCGGCAAATGTTTAACCAAAAAACCTGCCTTTGATCGCGTAATCACGATTTTTCGTTATGATGATATTTTAAAAAAAATTGTTGGATCAATGAAATATCGCGATCAAACTTTTTTAGCTCAAAAATTTGCGCGGATTATTTTTGATAAATCAAAAAATGAAATTAAGGATTGCGAACTTATGGTTGCGGTTCCGCTTCATGTTTCGCGCTTGCGAAAAAGGAAATTTAATCAGGCAGTTTTACTGGCAAAAAATCTGCTGAAATTAACGCCAAAAATGCAGTTTTTCCCTGATTTAATGGTGAGAATTAAAGACACAAAATCGCAGATTTTTTTAAAGAAAAAAGAGCGTGAAAATAATTTGAAAAATGTTTTTGCGGTGAATGAAAAATATTTAGCAATTGTGAAGGGTAAAAATATTTTATTAGTCGATGACGTGATGACAACAGGCGCAACGGTTGAAAATTGCGCCAAAATTTTAAAAAAACACGGCGCGAAAAAAGTGAAAGTTTTGACGATTGCCAAAACTATTTTTGGGAATGTTAATTAAATTTCCTTGCACCAACTTTGCTTTTTCTCGCCATGATATTCACGTCCCAGACCATTATTTATTAGGTCTTTGGCTAAACTTCTGTTATTTATTTTGACATCGGACAAAACCCTGCCGCCATATTTATCCCACTTTAATTCTGAAAATGTAATTTCTTGATTGTTTTTTATAGCTTCTTCAATGGCACTTTTTGTGAATTCAGCTGCTTTTTTAGCGAGCTTATCTTCTTCATCGCATTTGGCTCGAGGTGATTTTTCTGGCGTGTCCACGTTTTTTAAGCGAACAAATAACTTTAATTCTGGGGGAAGAAAATTTTCCTCAACTTCCAATGTATCGCCATCAACTACTCGGATTATTTTCCATTTATAAACCTTTCTAGCGCTGGCTTCGTCTTTTTTTGAATGATCGGGTAGTTTATGACTTGAAAATGAAAAGAGTGTAATAAATGCAGCCACAACAAATAAAATTATTCCGTATTTTTTTGTATTTTTCATAGAACTAAAAGAAAGAAGTAGTTTTGCTTATTTTTAAACTTACGAAATTTATAACGATTTTCTATCGATAAAATATGACTTTGTAATTCTTAACCATCTTTTAAAACTACTTGATTCCGCTATATTATTTTGCACTTCTTCGTCGCTCATATTCATTTTATGAATTAGGTGCGCCACCTCTTCTTTATCAACACTAATATCTCTTTTTTTAGATAATCTTAGGTGAAAATTTACTCGCAAATTTGTTAATTCTTCTTTCAAAATTATCTGCATTTTAATTTTGTTTCAAAATATAACGCATTTTATAATAGATTTTATTGACTCACTTAAATTTTCTGAAAAATGTTTTGTAAGTTGTTTTTGTGGTCAATATGGATAATCTTATAGTTCTTGTCAGCCAAAAAATAGCATGAGAAACAAAAATTTTAAACAAAAAACTGTATGAATAATTTTCATTCTGAGAAAGCACGCAATCCAATGAAATTAAAAGAACAAATTAACAATAATGAAATTGATGAAACTTCTGATGAAAGTATTGAGGAGCTAACGAATATAACAAAGTATGAGTTTGAATCTCAGCATGTTCAATGGACTTTGGGATTTTTACTGGAACGAATCAACAAACAAAAGATAGAGATTGATCCAGACTTCCAGAGACTTCCTACAGCTTGGAAAGAAACTAGAAAGCAGAATCTAATTATATCATTTTATCGTGGTATACCAGTTCCTCCAATCTATTTATTTGAAGTCGATTCTGGACGTTACATAGTAATCGATGGTTTGCAGAGAATTACAGCAATAAAAGATTTCGTTGATGGCAAATTCTCTGTTGGGATAGATGGTAGTGATAAGCTCTTCAGTGATATTGATGGTTTTGATGATAAAATTATTACGGTTATTCTAATAAAACAAACTAGTCCAAATGATGCAATGGATGGGCAATACGAAATTTTTAAGATATTAAATCAGTCTGCGGTCGTCTTGAATAAACAAGAAATACGAAACTGCGTTTTTCGCGGAGAATTTAATGATTTTGTTAAAAAAACTCTAAATGAAGAAGTAATATGGAGAGAAGTTTATGGCCAAGACAAAGCCCAAGCTAGGTATTTGGATATTGAAATGATTTTAAGGTGCTTGGTGATTGTTTTTTACATGGACGACTTTTCTGGCAGCATGACCAATACAATAAATGATTTTATTAAGTATTATAATAAGAATTTTGAAAAAGAGCATGCTGATATAAATCGATTCAAAGATACTTTTGTTAAAGCTTGTGAATTTATAAAACAGCATGAAATAGTTCTGGATTACAAAAAATCCGTAAGATTCGAAAGTATTTTTAGCGCTATATTAAAAGGAATAGTGAATAAAAATGAGGTCTCTAATGATAGAGTAAAGAAAGCTCTTAATGAGTATATTTACCCAAAGAGCGGCACTGAATTTTCAAAGCTAACCAGTGCAGGAGGAACAGGCGGAAGAAGCTTAATAGAAGGAAGAGTGGGCTTTGTTCATGAGAAATTGTTCAAAAATACTTAGCCTATTTCATGAATAACCCGAATTTTTCTGACATTGCACAAAATGCAGAATCTTATATAAAAAAAACATTTTCTTTTGGCTGAAGAAAAAGGGTTTTTTCTTGAAAGAAATTTTGAGCCATCTACGGAATCGGAGATTTTCTTGATTGGTCTGCATGTTATAATATCGGATCAAATCCATCAATTTCTTACGCAGTCTTATAGATCAAAAATCTATCTAACTAATGGTAATGACTTAATAAAAGTACTTAATGATAAAACAGAAGAGGAAGAGTTATTAAATTTAGAACTCTTAATAAAAGGAAGGGCCAAGATAGATAAGATTCAAAAAATTCTGAATAGTCCTTCAAAAGACAATATAGAAAATTTTTTGAGTGCTTTTAATGTAAATTTTAAAAATGAATTTCAGAAATATGAGCCATGCAAAAGCCAGCCATACTCAAGCTTTGATGTGTTCAATAAAATTTATGATAGTAGATGCTATTACGTTCATGATAATACAAAAAAAGTTGGTAATAAACTTCAATATCAGGATCTAAAAGAATATGAAATTGCAATATATCAGTTTATGATTGATGTTATTAAAATCCTTAAGTTACCAGCTTACTAAAAATAAATGGATTAATAAAACTCTTTTAAATTTCTGAAAAAATCTGCTTTTTGGGTATGAAGCTTGGCTATCTCGCGCATTATTTTCTTTAAATTTATTTAAATCATTTTCCGATTTAAGAACCTCTTGTTTAGCATTGTCGAGATTATTCTTCTTTTGATGAAATAACATTTCTAAATTAGCTTCAGCAGCATTGGTAATGGCTTGAAATACCCCTTTGAAACCAAGACCCTTCATGCCATTTATCCTATTTTCATAAGAACGATAATTATCGTGATATATAGCAGCAGCCTTATCTCTTTCATTCTCAATAACTGCAATAATTCCAAGCTCCACATCATCCAAACTATCGGCAATCTCCGAAGGTAAATTATTTTTACCCCTAGATTCCGCCTCATCTTTCAACTTTAATTTTATTTTCAATTTTTCAGAATCAACCCTAGAAAAAGTCGAGGGAAATAAACCATCCGCAGGCTCCAACTTATCTATAACGCCTTTAAACATCTCTACAATTTTCATTATGACTTTGATTATTATGCTGCTGAGGTTTGATCTGATTAAGCTATTAATGGCTTAACAGATAAAATTAGGAGGTTTTTATGAGGGGATTTTTGCGGAGAAAATTTATTCAATCTTACAAGTTTCTTTGGGTCAACTGATAAAAAAATTAATCATCTTTTAAAACTAAGTAGTAAAACTACGTTTTTCCTATTTCACAAATTTGCTTACACAGGCGATCTAAAACTGCTTGCGATTTTTTCGTCCAAACATCTGAATTTTCTTCGCAAAAATGGCGATTAAAAACTCTTGTCAAAGCTTGCATTTCCTCATCAAAACTCTCATTTAAATAAACAACTTTATAGCCAAATTTTTTAAGTTTTTCTTTAATCTTTAGAATTTCCAAAGCCTCATTTCCAATCTCAAATAATTTTTCTTCCGCTCCAAAAATATCGACAAAAACCCCAACTCCGTTTTCTGCTAAAAACCGCCAGTCAAATAAATGTGATGGATCTTGTTTGCGGTCTAAAAATCCAGTTTCTTTAACATATCCAATATCAGAATGTCCGACAACATTTTCAGGTTTTATCTGATATTTCTGCATCAAATATTGACAAAGTTTTAATCCCGATTGCAGCTGAATTTTTTCAAATTTTTTTTCAAAAGGCGCGCTGTTCATAAATTCAATGCCAATCGAATTTTTATTTAAACTTTCAAAACCTTTCCAAAAGCTTATTCCCGCGTGATAAGCTACATCATTTTCATCAACTAGTTCAAAAACTTTTCCATCTTCAGCAATTAAAAAATGCGCACTAACGCCATGCTCTTTAAACTGCTCAACTGCATGTTCTACTGAATCTGCCTCAACATGATGAAGCACCAAAAAATTAATTTTTCTGTTTTCATTTTTCTTTTCGAAAAATTCTGAAAATTTTTTACTTTTATCAATCAGCATAATTTTTGACATTAAAATTCTTAAAACTAAGTTGCGCCGCAATTCACTTACGTTATTTCAAACATTTAAACATCCATATTATGGCTAGCAAAAAAGACGCTTCAAAAAACAGCGCAAAATCTAACTTGGCAACGAAAAATTCAAAAGATCTCGAAGCCTTACAATTTCACACTCAAGGACAACCCGGAAAAGTTGCAATGCATGCAACTAAACCACTTAACACTCAACGCGATTTAGCTTTGGCTTATTCTCCCGGTGTTGCAATTCCTTGTTTGGAAATTCAAAAAAATCCTGATTTAGCTTATGATTACACTTCTAAAGGAAATTACGTTGCAGTTATTTCAAACGGAACCGCAGTTCTTGGGCTTGGAAATTTAGGCGCAATCGCCGGAAAACCGGTTATGGAAGGTAAATCAGTTTTATTTAAAAGATTCGCCGACATCGATTCAGTCGACATCGAAGTTGATACCGAAAACACCGACGAATTTATCAACGCCGTTAAATATTTAGGCCCAACTTGGGGCGGCATTAATCTTGAAGATATCAAGGCTCCAGAATGCTTTATCATTGAAAGCAAGCTTCGTGAAATCATGGATATTCCAGTTTTTCATGACGATCAACATGGAACTGCAATCATCTCTGCCGCTGGTATTATCAACGCTTTACACATTTCAGGAAAAAAATTCAAAGATATTAAAATTGTAGTAAACGGCGCGGGCGCTGCTGGTATTGCTTGTTTAGAACTTTTAAAAGCAATGGGTTTGCCGCATGACAACGCAATTTTATGCGACACCAAAGGCACAATTTACAAAGGCAGAACTGAAGGCATGAACCAATGGAAATCAGCTCACGCCGCTAACACCAAAGCCCGCACACTTGCTGAAGCAATGAAAGGAGCGGACGTGTTTTTGGGTCTTTCGGTTAAAGGTGCCGTTACCAAAGAAATGGTAAAATCAATGGCGAAAAATCCGGTAATTTTTGCAATGGCCAATCCAGATCCTGAAATTACTCCAGAAGAAGTTTACGCAACTCGTGACGATGCAATTGTTGCAACTGGTCGCTCTGATTACGAAAACCAAGTTAATAACGTAATGGGCTTTCCTTATATTTTCCGCGGCGCTTTAGATGTTCGCGCCTCAACTATTAATGAAGAAATGAAAATCGCCGCAGCTCATGCAATTGCAGAACTTGCTCGCGAACATGTTCCGGCTGAAGTTATCAAAGCTTATGGCGGCCGCGACATGAAATTTGGTCCGCGTTATATTATTCCAACTCCATTCGATGCACGCTTAATTAGCGTGGTTCCATTGGCTGTTGCTAAAGCTGCGGTTGAAACTGGGGTTGCCAGAAAACCAATTAAAGATTGGGATGCTTATAAAAAACAATTGCAAGCGCGTCGCGACCCTTCAATAAACAGCTTGAGTATGATTTTTGAGAAGCTTGAAAGAAGCCCCAAAAAAATAATTTTTGCTGAAGGCGAACAACCAGAAATGATCCGCGTTGCCGCAATGTGGCGCGATAGCGGTTACGGCTTGCCAATTCTCGTTGGTAAAAAAGACCGCATTTTGGAAAATATGAAAGAAGCAAATATCACTCCCAATGGAATTGAAATTTACAACGCCGCCATTTCTGAAGAAAACGCCAAATTTACTGATTATCTTTACCAAAAATTGCAAAGAAATGGCGTGCTTCGCTCCGACTGCGCGCGTATGGTAAAAAATGATCGCAACATTTTTGCCGCTTCAATGCTGGCTTGCGGACATGGCGACGCTTTAATTACAGGTTTAACCCGCGGTTATCGTCAATCTTTGACTGACGTTTGGAAAGTTTTGAAAAATAAAAAAGATAATATCGTTCTTGGTATTTCAATGGTGATTTCAAAAGGCAAAACCATTTTCATTTCTGACACTTCTTGTTCAGAACTTTCTTCATCGGAACATTTAGCTGACATCGCCATCCAAACCGCCAAAAAAGTCCGCGATATGGGTTACGAACCAAGAGTTGCTTTCTTGTCATTTTCAAATTTCGGTTCAGCTCTAAAAGTTGAATCAAGCCGCATTAAACATGCTGTTGAAATTTTGGATGGTATGAAAAAAATTGATTTCGAATATGATGGCGAAATGACTGCTGACGTGGCTTTAAACATGGATAAAATGGCGAAATATCCATTTAGCCGTTTAACCGCGCCAGCAAATATTTTAATTTGCCCCGGTTTGCACTCAGCTTCAATTGCCACTAAACTTTTAGAAGAAGTTGGCAATTGCACGGTTATTGGCCCAATCTTGGATGGTTTTGAAAAATCAGTTCAGATTGTGACGATGAATAGTTCGGTTAATGATATTTTAAACATGGCGGCGATTGCGGCTACTAGTTCTTCTAAATAATTAATTATTAACATGTCCATTGACTCACACATGCTCCAATCCAGTGGAGCATTAGGTAACGTTTCGACAGGTTCGGAAATTCCTCAAAATTCTGGCGCAAAAGGCATGCTTCCCTTTGTTGAAGGCAATGAAATTAGTTGTTTTGGTAAAGGCTCTATTGATAGCATGTTTGCCAACGGGGGTATGGATGGAGGATTATTTGGTGAATTAAATAATGAAAGCGGGGCTTTGGGTCAAACTATTACTGGTCAATTAGAAAAATCTTTAGGTCATCATGTTACCACTCAAGCAAATGGTCAACCAGGATTATCTTTGGAAAATATGGGTGGAGAGCGCTTTCAGGCGCCTCCTAACGCTGCTGGAGATACTCAAATAAAGCCAGTAGGATTACTTTAGTGGAGTAGGGCAAGGAGGACATTAAGATATGAAAAATCAGGAAAATTTAGAACCGAAAAAATGTGGCGAATCTTGTGAATGTAAAACTGTTAATGATGCAAAAAAAGAAGAAATAAAAGTGGAAGAAAAAGTTGAACAAGATCCAACTCGTTTTGGTGATTGGCAGGTTAATGGTCGGGCGATTGATTTTTAATGAATTAAATCATGGAAATTGGGCTAGTGTATTAAATCACAGATAGATCCTGAAACAAGTTCAGGATGACGATGTGTTGTAGTTTACAGTCGAACTTTTTTAATTATGCCCGAACTCGCCATTTTTACTCCGTCATCCTGAACTTGTTTCAGGATCTATCGT
>Ga0114967_10002452_pt1 | contig 15477 bp, 8 predicted proteins | sample M_130628_MF_Meta_FD_92639 | JGI IMG/M metagenome (GOLD analysis project Ga0114967, IMG submission 92639) | Freshwater microbial communities from Lake Montjoie, Canada to study carbon cycling - M_130628_MF_MetaG | ecosystem: Environmental > Aquatic > Freshwater > Lake | place: Lake Montjoie... | reverse complement strand
GCCGCACCGGGCGAGATCCTGCCGGACGCCACGGGGCGACGCCGCTTCGTCGGGTGCTTGCGGTCCTCCTCGGCATCGAGGGCATCGTTGATGGCATAGAAGCCGCTGCCGGCCATCGAGAACGCCACCGCCGTCAGGAGGACGCGGAACAGCTGCTCCTCCACCAGTTCCGGGGTGGCGCCACGCCCCTCGCCGGCCAGCCAGAAGACGGCCGGGAGCAGGACGAAGGCGTTCTTGGCCCAGTCGCCGGGGCGAAGGAGCTTGAGGGGGGCCGGGAGCATGCTCCACCAGTATCGGAATGTGCCTATCATTTCATTCCCAAACTTCCCCGGAACCCGTCCAGGAATGCTCCGGATGGCCCCGGAACGCCAGTGAACCCCCCGAACGGGCCCAGAGCGGGCCCCCGACCCGAGAATCACACCCATGGTCGCCCCCAGCACCCCCGCCTCCGCGTCCAAGACCGTCCGCGTCCGCGTCAAGCGCCAGGACACCCCACAGGCCGCTGCCCGCTGGGAAGAGTTCCAGGTGCCCTACGGCGAGGGCGCCAACGTCATCAGCGTGCTGCAGTGGATCGCGGCGAACCCGAAGACCGTGGCCGGCGCCGCCACCACTCCGGTGGCGTGGGACAGCGGCTGCCTGGAGGAAGTCTGCGGTTCGTGCACCATGGTCATCAACGGCCGCGTCCGCCAGAGCTGCTCGGCGCTCATCGCCAACATCATCCAGGACGACGGCACCATCTCGCTCGAACCCATGAGCAAGTTCCCGGTGGTCCGCGACCTCTGCGTCGACCGCCAGCGCATGTTCGACAACCTGGCCCGCGTCAAGGCGTGGGTGCCGATCGACGGCACGTGGTCGCTCGGCCGCGGACCGCTCGAGAACCCGGCGAAGGCGGAGACGCGCTACGTCCTCAGCACCTGCATGACCTGCGGATGCTGCCTGGAAGCATGCCCGCAGTTCGAGCTCGAGGAAGACGCCTCCAAGTGGGACACCGCGCTCCAGGGCGCGCAGGTCTGGAACCAGGTGCGCCTCTTCAACATGCAGGCCACCGGCGCCACCCTCTCGAACGACCGCCTCGACGCCGTCATGGGCCAGGGAGGCATCGCCGACTGCGGCAACAGCCAGAACTGCGTGAAGGTCTGCCCGAAGGAGATCCCGCTGACCGAGTCGATCGCCGAGATCGGCCGCCAGTCGACGATCCGCGGCATCAAGCGCTACCTCGGCGGCTGAGCGACTCGAACTTCGTCCCGGCACGGACGCGTCACACGAGCTTCGCGAGCACCACGTTTGCGAGCATCATGCCGCGCTCGGTGAAGCGCAGCGCACCATCCGCGCGCTCCATCATGCCCTCCTCCACCGCCGCGTGAATGGCACGCGCCCGCGCGGAGCCCTCCGCGCCGAGCGAGAGGATCTCGTCGACCTCGGCAAGGGGAAGACCGGCCCGCAGCCGCAGGCCCATCATGAGCCGCTCGCCCGCGCGCATGTCGGGCGTGGCATGCTCCACGTCCACCGCCGGGCTCGCGCCCTCCGCGGCCAGCCAGTCGCCGAGGCGCGGCACGTTCTTCCAGCGGACGCCCTGCGCATGGCCCGAGGCACTTGGCCCGATCGCCAGCCAGTCGCGGTTGCGCCAGTACAGCATGTTGTGGCGGCACTCCTCGGCATGCGGATCGCCATCCTTCACGCGCGCCCAGTTGCTCACCTCGTAATGCGCGAAGCCGGCATCGCGCAGGATGGCGGCGGCGCGCTCCAGCATCGATGCCTCCAGCGCGTCGTCGCAGGGCTCGAATTCCCCGCGCTCCATGCGCACGGTCATGGCGGTGTTCGCCTCGTAGGTGAGGCCGTAGCAGCTCAGGTGGTCCGTGCCAAGCGCCAGCACCGCGCGCAGGTCCGCTTCCCACTCCGCGAGCGTCTCGCCGGGGATGCCGAAGATCAGGTCCAGGTTGATGCGCCCGATCCCGGCGTCGCGCAGGATGCCCACCGCGCGAGCCACGCTTGCCGGGTCATGCCAGCGTTCCAGCGTCTTCAGGTGGCGCTCATGGAAGCTCTGCGCGCCGAGCGACACGCGGTTCACCCCCGACGCCACCAGCACCGCGGCCACCTCGGCGGTGACGGTCTCCGGGTTCGCCTCCACCGTCCACTCGGCGCCTGGCGCGAGCGGCACGCGCACGCGCACCGCTTCAAGCGTCCGCCGCAGCACGTCCGGACGCAGGAGCGTTGGCGTGCCACCGCCGACGAACACCGTGGTGAGCGGCGCATGCACGAACCGCGCCATGGTGGCGAGCTCCGCATCCACGCGTGCCGCGTAGGCGTCCTGCCGGTCCTCGCGATCGACAAAGCTGTAGAAGTCGCAGTAGTGGCACTTGTGGAAGCAGAACGGGACGTGGAGGTACAGCCCCTCGAACCGCGGATCCACGCCGGCAAGCGCCTGGTCGGCAGGCATGGACACGGCGTCGGGCGAACCCTGTCCGGCGATGGTGAGCACGGTGGCCATGCGTATGCACGCATCGTAGGACCTGCGGCAATCCGGGCATCCGGCGGGCGGTAGCATTCGCTCTTTGCGCTCGCCACCCCTGCTTGCGGAGCTCTCACCGTGACCACCGGACACCGTACCGCGCCCACCATCCACACTGCCGTCGTCGGCCTCCAATGGGGCGACGAAGGCAAGGGAAAGATCGTCGACCTGCTCACCTCCGAGCACGACGTGATCGTCCGCTACAACGGCGGCGCCAACGCCGGCCACACCGTCCAGGTGGGCTCCGAGCGCTACGCCCTGCACCTGATCCCCTCAGGCATCCTCTACGGCGACAAGACCTGCGTCATCGGCAACGGCGTGGTGGTCGACCCGGAGAAGCTCCTCCAGGAGATCGACACCCTGCGCGCCCGCGGCATCCGCGTCGGCACCAACCTGCGCATCAGCGACCGCGCGCACGTGGTCATGCCCTACCACAAGGAGCAGGACGCGGCGCTCGAGGAGTACCTCACCTCCAAGACCGCGCACGACCAGGGCAACCTGTCGATCGGCACCACGCGCCGCGGCATCGGCCCGGCCTACGCCGACAAGGTCCGCCGCAGCATGGCGATCCGCGTGGGCGACCTCCTCGACCCCGAGTACCTGCGCAGCCGCCTGCACGTGATCTGCAAGCTGCGCACCGCGGAGATCGAGGCCCTCGGCGTCAAGACCGCGCCGCTCGACCCCGAGGCCTTGGCCGCGCGCTACGCGGAGTTCGGCGAGCGGCTGCGTCCGCACGTGGACGACACCGTCTACGCGCTGCATGACTCGATCCGCGCCGGCCGCCGCCTGCTGTTCGAGGGCGCGAATGCCAGCCTGCTCGACATCGACCACGGCACCTTCCCGTACGTGACGAGCAGCAACTGCTCGACGCTCGGCATCCCCGCCGGCACCGGCGTCCCCGGCGCCGCCATCGGTCGCGTGCTCGGCATCATGAAGGCGTACAGCACGCGCGTCGGCGCGGGTCCCTTCCCCACCGAGCTCGACAACGAGCTCGGCCACCGGATCCGCGAGCGCGGCCGCGAGTACGGCACCACCACCGGCCGCCCGCGCCGCTGCGGATGGCTGGACCTGGTGGCCGTGCGCTACAGCGCCATGGTGTGCGGCGCCACCGGCATCGCCTGCACGCTCTTCGACGTCCTCAGCGGGTTCGACGAGATCAAGCTCTGCGTCCGCTACCGGCTGCCCGACGGCACCGAGACCGACCGCTTCATCCCTGATGCGCACCGCCTCGAGGGTGTCACGCCGATCTACGAGACCATGCCAGGCTGGTCGGACGAGATCCGCGACGCCGCCGACCGCGATTCGCTCCCTGCGACCGCGCGCAAGTACCTCTCGCGCATCGAGGAAGTGACCGGCATCCCCATCGAAGTCGTCAGCCTCGGGCCCGAGCGGACCCAGACGCTGGTCGACGGCCGGCGCGCCGTCGCCCTGGCGACGGCCTGAACCGATGCGCATCCCGCGACACATCGCCATCATCATGGACGGCAACGGTCGCTGGGCGGCCAGCCGCGGCCTGCCCCGGATCGCGGGCCACCGCGAGGGCGCCCGTCGCGTGCGCGCGGTGGTCGAGGAATGCGCGCGCCTGGGCGTCGAGGCACTGACCCTCTACTCGTTCTCCAGCGAGAACTGGAAGCGCCCGGAGGACGAGGTCACCGCGCTCATGGAGCTGGCGCGGCACCACCTGCAGCTCGAACGGCAGATGATGCTTGCCAACAACGTGCGGTTCCGGCGGATCGGCCGGCGCGAGGGACTCCCAGGTCCCGTCCTGGCGGAGCTTGACCGTACCGAGGACGAGACGAGCACGTGCACGGGCATGACCCTGTGCCTGGCCATGAACTACGGATCCCGGCAGGAGATCGTCGATGCCGTCCAGACCGTGGCGCAGCGCGTCCGCCGGGGAGAGCTCGACCCCTCCTCGGTGAACGAAGGCACCATCTCCGGAGCACTGGATACCCATGGCCTTCCGGACCCGGACCTCCTCGTCCGCACGGCCGGGGAGCGGCGGATCTCGAACTTCCTCCTCTGGCAGATCAGTTATGCCGAGCTCTATGTCACCGACGTCCTGTGGCCGGAGTTCAAGGTCCCGGAATTGACCGCCGCCATCGACGATTTCAACGCCCGGCGCCGCACCTACGGGGGCTTGCAGGATCCGGCAACGAGCACTGGCTGACGCGGGCAGGAGCGACCGAGAATCTCGCCAATCCGGGAAGTTTGCTGAGGATTCCGCAGCGCCACTTCCGTATACGCTAAGGACTTCCCATGCGAGTGAGCAGCCGCGCGTCGTCCCTCACCTTGCTTGCCGCGCTTCTTGCGTTGGTAGCGGGTTTGACGCGTACGGTGGCAGCGCAGGGATGCGAACCAAATTCGGCTACGGTGTGCAGCAACGCGGCGAACTCCACGTGGCTCGGTGACATCAACAACGACGGCCGCGTCAACGGCACCGATATCGACGTGTGGGTGGCGTGCATCGAGCAGAACTACGGCTCCAACGGCCAGACGGTGTATTGCCCGGAGGGCGACCTCAACTTCGACGGCATCATCGACAACGCCGACCGGAACTACCTCAATCATCTGGTGGCGATGGCTTCGGATTCCTCCGTTGGCAAGCTGCCCCGTTCGCTGCTGTCGGAACTGCGGATCCGCAAGCCGAATTCGCAGACTGATCCGCTGATTTCGCAGAGCCGCTACGCGGAGATCCGAACTCCGACCAGCGCCCTAAACGTGGCCGGAGCGCCCACGGTGAATCACATCGGCGCCGGAGACCCTGGCACGATCCGGCGATACGGCGATGGGTGGTACTACCTGAAGGTGGCCCGATCGAACAGCCTCGGGGGCACCGACCCCATCAGCGGAACGATCGCGGTGGTGGTCAGCCTGAAGGACATGCCGTGGGTTGTTGATCAGTTCGACGCCGTCTCCCGTGGCCTTTCCCTCGTTGCGGACTCGTCGTTCTATGACCCCCCGGTCGGCCAGGTATCGCCGCTGCTCGACGAGGTTCCGCCCACCCTGGTCGATTACATCTTCAGAATGCCGGCCGGCGAATCACTGGCCATGCCGGCCACCTCCGGCGTGCCCCCCGACACCCGGATCTTCCCTGCCGAGAACAGCACGAACGTCACGCATCTCATCGTGTTCCGCCGGCCGTCAACGGGTGGCACACCCAATCCGCGCGCGGTGCCAGCCGTCGGCCAACGGGTGAACGACCGGAGCGAGATCTGTGCACTCGCCTGGACGGTCTCAGACGCGGTGCCCATCGGTTCGCTGCCGCCATGGGATGCGATCGCAGACTGCGTGACCATCGTGAAGGGCCCGAGCGGGTCGACGTACGGATGCATCTACGGGAACACCGGCTCCAGCTCGATCGGTCCAGTGGGCAATCAGGGTGGAACCTACGCACCGCCACACATCTACCTCTGCAGGGCATCGGCATCCCAGCCGTCTCCGACCCTGACGAAGGGGACGGACGCCATCAGCGCGAGCAGCGACACGGTATTCCGACGCAATCCGAGCTGCGAAGGCACCGGGGGAGGCTGCGGCGAGAACAACGCCGACGGCACCACCCGGGACTGCTTCCAACCGCAGAACGGGCCCTATTGCTCGGATGCCGATTGCTGCAGCGCCGTCTGCCAACTGCGCGGAACCTGCTGCACGGTGAGCTGGGATGCCGATTGCGCAGCCTTGGCATCCTCCACGTGCGTCACCTGCGGGACCAGCCTCGCGAGCTGCTACGTGCCGCACAACACGCCTTCCTGCGAGGATTCCGACTGCTGCACGCGCGTCTGCACGATTGACCCATCGTGCTGCGAAACCCCCTGGGATTCGGGCTGCGCCAACCTCGCTATCAGCAATTGCCTGGCCTGCGGATCCTCCGACGGCGCGTGCGACGAGGTTCACTCGCTCCCCTACTGCAACGATGTGGAGTGCTGTGACCGGGTGTGCCAGACGAACCCGTTCTGCTGCAACGTGACGTGGGACACCGCCTGCGTCCAGACCGCTGACGTTGTCTGCTCCGGCTGCGGGAGCATTAACGCCGGTCCGTGCTGCATCGCCCACGGCACGCCCTACTGCAACGACGGAAAGTGCTGCGCCGCCGTGTGTGCGCAAGACCCGTACTGCTGTGCGTCGGGGTGGGACATCAGCTGCACGCAAGTCGCGCAGGTCACGCCGTCGTGTGCCAACGAAAACTGCGTCTGCGGCGGCCAGGTCCCGCCCGGCGGCGAGATCAGCTGCTTCACGGTCCACGCCGCGGGCGGCTGCACCGACACCTTCTGCTGCCAGACGGTGTGCCTGCACGACCCCTACTGCTGCTACGTGACGTGGGACCAGAGCTGCGTCAACGTCGCCAACGACTTCTGCAGCACGGTGGCTGGCTGCATCAACGACAACTCCCTCCCGGTCAACGGCAGCTGCTTCGTCGATCACTTGACGCCCGGATGCGACAAGCCCGGCTGCTGCAGCGTGGTGTGCGCTGAAGCGGCCTACGCACACTGCTGCAACGAAACATGGGACGCAAGCTGCGCGATCCGCGCCAGCGAGATCTGCGACGACTGCGGCGACCCGCTCGCCGGCAGCTGCTTCCAGGCACACCCGACGCCCAACTGCGCGGATGCCACCTGCTGCAACCGCGTCTGCAACCTCGACCCCTTCTGCTGCGACGGCACCTGGGACGGACTGTGCGTTGCGACCGCCGCGGTGCAGTGCCCGTCGCCGCTCGCCGCATGCGGCGTGACCGAGCGGAGCTGCTGGATCCCCAACTACCAGCCGGGCTGCAGCGACTCCACCTGCTGCAGGTCGGTCTGCAGCGACATTGACCCCTTCTGCTGCGAGGCCCGCTGGGACGCCGTCTGCGCACGTGAGGCCACCTTCGTCTGCACCCCCGATTTCGTGGTGACCATCGGCCGCGAGGGCTGCCTGAACGCGCACGCCACCGCGGGCTGCGCAAACCTCGACTGCAGCCGCGCGGTCTGCAGCGTCGATCCCGCGTGCTGCACCACAGCCTGGGACCAGGGATGCGTGTCCGCCGCCATCGCCGTCTGCGCTGCGCCGGAATCGTGCCCCGGGGTCGGGGACTGCTTCGCATCGCATGGAAGCCCGGGCTGCGAGGACTCGGCCTGCTGCAACGGCGTGTGCAGTGCCGATCCCGTGTGCTGCCAGGGAGATTGGGACTCCAGCTGCGTGTCCACTGCGCGCATCTTCTGCAAGGTGCCCGCCAAGAGCGACTGGAACTGCCCCTGCAGCGGAAGCTGCTTTGAGAGCCACAACAATGGCGGCTGCAGCGACGGCTCCTGCTGTGCCATCGTCTGCAACCTGAGCCCGTCCTGCTGCGACACCAACTGGGACAACGCATGCGTGTCGCTCGCACGCAGCTACTGCTGCGGAGCCCCCGGCTGTGGCTCCGGATGCAACAAGTCCTGCCTGATCCCGCACGAGGAGCCGTATTGCTCGGACCCCTATTGCTGCGATGCGATCTGCCGCGCCGATCCCCTGTGCTGCAGCGCAACCTGGGACACCCTCTGCGCCGCGTCCGCGCTCGAACGCTGCGGCAGCGCCTGCGGACTGTCGGAAGCGGGCGACTGCTTCATTGAGCACGACCTGCCCGGATGCAAGGACGGCAACTGCTGCGTGGCAGTGTGCGAGATCGACGCCTACTGCTGCACGAGCGCCTGGGACGCCGTATGCGTCGAATACACCGCCCGTCCGGAACTGGCGACCAAGTGCGTCAAGGTGAAGTGCGGAGATCGCAATGCAGGCGAGCCCTGCACGCCGCACCCCAGCCAGGCCTCGAACAACGAGCCCTGCTGCACGCAGGTCTGCCTCCAGGACAACTACTGCTGCGAAACGGAGTGGGATTCCTCGTGCGTCGACATCGCACGAGGCATCGCGATTTGCGGATGCTCCTACGTGTGCGGCGACGACTGCGCCGGCGACTGCTGCCGCGGGCATGACAACGGGGGCTGCAAGGACCCGGACTGCTGCAATCTCATTTGCATCTCCGACCCGTATTGCTGCGACACCGTCTGGGACAGCGTCTGCGCCTCGGACGCGCGCTTCTCCTGCGCCGGGAAGGATGAAGCCTGCCCGGTGCCGCCGTGCGGCAGCGACCTGCTGACGAACTGCTGCGTGGTGAGCCCGCTCCCCAACTGCTCGGACTCCGCCTGCTGCTCTCGGGTCTGCCAGACTGACTCGTTCTGCTGCCAGGTCTCCTGGGACAACGCCTGCGTGCAGGCCGCCGCCGAAAATCCGGCCTGCGACTGCAACGGTTCGGTCTGCGGCGGCTCGGGGACCGGGAGCTGCTTCCGCGTGCATTCCACGCCGAACTGCAACGAAGCGGGCTGCTGCGAGTCGGTCTGCGCCTACAAGGCGGAATGCTGCACCGTGTCGTGGGACGCGGACTGCGTCGCCATCGCACAGGTCCTCTGCGGCGGCGGGTTCAACGGCCTCCTCGATGCCTACCGCGGTGGCCCGCTCGGCGAGACCCGCGGACGCGCCCTGCCCCCGAGTGGCTGGATCCCGCCGCGCCAGCGCGCCAACATCCGCGAGCCGAAGGAACTTCCGCCCTCGGTCGCCCTGCCGAAGCGGCCGGCGTCAGCGCCCGCGGACGTCCCGCGCTCCGACGGCATCGAAGTCAAGCCCGGCAAGGGCTCGACCGCGACCCAGGTGCCGGCCGGCAAGTCCACCTTCGCGCCCGCGCCCGGCAAGTCCGTCGGCGGCAAGTGAGCGCACTCTCTACCTGAAGTTCCGGGACGGCTGCGGGATCGCTCCGCCGGCCAGCGCTGCCAGTTCGCCGCCCAGGTCCGTCATTCGCCGCACCAGCAGGTGCGTGACGCCGGAACGGTGCTCCACGGAGCCTTCCACCAGGACCGCCATGGCCCCGCGCGCGATGCGTCGCATGCGCTCGTAGGCCTTTGGACGGATGATGAGGTTGGCGATGCCCGATTCGTCCTCCAGGGTCATGAAGACGATGCCCGACGCGGTGGATGGCCGCTGCCTGCAGAGGACGAGGCCGGCCACGGAGGCCGTGGGCCGGGGCGTGCCGTCCTCGCCGATGGCACGCAGCGCTGCGCACGGCACCGCGCCGCGCCGCGCAAGCGATTCACGCAGGAAGCGGATCGGATGATCCCGCAAGGAGAGCCCGGCACCCGCGTAGTCGGCCGCCACCGACTGGAGCGGCGGCACCGCCGGCAAGGGCTGCGGCGACATGTCAAAGAGCGTGGCGCCCTGCTCGGCAGCTTCGTCGAGGACAGGTGCGTCGCCATCGCGCAGTGCACGCACCTGCCAGAGCGCCTGCTGCCGCGGCACGCCCATGCCGGCGAACGCATCGGCCGCGGCCAGGCGCCGCAGCGCGTGCAGGCTGCAGCCGGAGGCACGCCAGAGGGCTTCGACGGAGGTGAACGTGCCGGCCGCGCGCGCGGCATCCACCACCGCGCGGCCGTCCTCCTCGCGCAGGCCGGCCACCATGCGCAGGCCCAGGCGCAGCGCGGGGCCGGGTGAACCCCAGTCAGCGGGGCCTTGCGGAGCATGCGAGGCAGGCGGGCCGTGCGGATCATGCGTGGTACGCGGGACATGCACCGCATCGGCTGCCTCTGCCCCATCCTCGAGCGAGCAATCCCACGCACTCCGCAGGACGTCCACCGGCCGCACCCGCACGCCGTGCTCGCGCGCGTCGCGCACGAGCTGCGCCGGCGCGTAGAAGCCCATCGGCTGGCTGTTGAGGAGCGCCGCCGTGAACGCCGCCGGATGGTGGCGCTTGAGCCACGCGGACACGTAGACCAGCATCGCGAAGCTGGCCGCATGGCTCTCCGGGAATCCGTAGCCGGAGAAGCCCTGGATCTGCCCGAACACCTGCTCCGCGAAGCGCTGGCCGTAGCCGCGCGCACGCATGCCGCCGATGAGCTTCTCCCCGAAGCGCGCGATCTGGTTGCCCGAGCGCTTCCATGCGGCAATGGCGCGCCGCAATTGGTCCGCCTCGCCCGGCGTGAAGCCCGCGGCCACCACGGCCAGCGCCATCGCCTGCTCCTGGAAGAGCGGCACGCCGAGCGTCTTCCCGAGGACGGCGCGGATCGCCTCGTTGGGATAGTCCTCGGGCTCCGTGCCGTCGCGGCGCCGGAGGTACGGATGCACCATGTCCCCCTGAATGGGGCCGGGGCGGACGATCGCCACCTCGATCACCAGGTCGTAGAAGCATCGCGGCCGCAGCCGCGGCAGCATGCTCATCTGCGCGCGGCTCTCGATCTGGAAGACGCCCACCGTGTCCGCGCGCGAGACCATGGCGTAGGTCTCCGCGTCCTCGGCGGGGACGGTGCGGTATGCGAGGGTTCCGCGGATGGGCAATCGCGGCGTGGACGCGTCCGCCGTGCACGCCTCGGCACCGTTCGCGCGCACGGCATCCATCGCCCGCGGCCACCCCGGCGACGGATGCGCATTCCCCAGGTCGATCGCCTTGCGGATGGCGGTCAGCATGCCGAGTGCCAGGATGTCCATCTTGAGCATCCCCATCGCCTCGGCGTCGTCCTTGTCCCATTCGACGATGGTGCGCGCGTCCATGCGCGCGTTGCGCACCGGCACCAGTTCGCAGAGCGGGCCGTCGGTGACGATGAACCCGCCCACGTGCTGCGAGAGGTGGCGCGGGAAGCCCTCCAGTTCCTTGGCGGTGCGCAGGACGGACTCGATCAGTGCGGCGCGCGCGCGGGATGCGGCATCGATGCCCGCCGGCGAATCCGCCATGCGCTCGGCCACGGCCTGCGCCTCCGCGGGATCCACGCCGAGCGCCTTCGCCGCCTCGCGCACCGCGCTGCGGCCGCGGAAGCAGATCACCTCCGCGCAGAGCGCCGCGCGCGAGCGGCCCCAGGTGCGGTAGATGAACTGGATCACCTCCTCGCGGCGCTCGTGCTCGAAGTCCACGTCGATGTCCGGCGGCTCGTCGCGTTCGCGGCTGATGAAGCGCTCGAACAGCATGTCGCTGCGCGTGGGGTCCACCGCGGTGATCCCCAGGCAGAAGCAGACTGCGCTGTTGGCCGCCGCGCCGCGGCCCTGGCAGAGGATGCCCTGCCCGCGCGCGAAGGCCACCACCGCATGCACGGTGAGGAAGTAGCAGGGGTAGTCGAGGTCGCGGATGATGGAGAGTTCGTGCTCGAGGAGCGCGCGCACCTTGTCCGGTACGCCGCCCACCGCGGCCGGCCATCGCTCCGCGGCGCCCTGCTCCACCAGCGCACGCAGGTGGTCGATGGGCGCCACGCCCGGCGGCGAAACCTCGCGTGGGTAGCGGTAGCGGAGCATGGACATGGAGAAGCCCGCGCAGCGCGCCGCCACGTGCCCGGTGCGCGCGATGGCCGCGGCGCGCACGTCCTCGGGTACGTCGGGGAACACGGCGCGCATGCCGTCGGCGTCCACCAGGTGGCGCGCATCGTCGGGCATGAGCCGTGGGCCGGCCCACGCGCAGCCGTGCGCCAGATCCACGGCGTGCGTGCGTTCGAAGGCACGCAGTTCATCCACCGTGCGGCCGGCACGGATGGCCGTCAGGACGTCCTGCAGCGGCTGGCGCGTGCGCACGTGGCAGCGCGGGTCGTTGCTTGCCAGCAGCGGAATGCCCGTCTCCTGGGCCAGCCATTCCAGCTGCAGGAGGCGCAGCGCGTCGTCGGGGCCGGAGCGGCGCACGAATCCGAGGGAAAGCCGGTCGTCGTCGAACACCGTCCGGAGCCATCGCAGCGATTCCAGGAAGCGTGCGTGCATGGCGCCGTAGCCCTCCGGCGGCATGACGATCGCCTGCACGCCGGGCAGTGCGAACGGCGCAAGCGGCCGGTCTGCGCCGGGCACGCGCGCGCCGCCCTCGCCGGGCTCGCCGCTGCCGAGCGACTGCACCCCTGCATCCAGGAGATCGTGGAGCCAGAGGTGGCACGCGGAGGAGTTGCAGGCGGATTCGCGCGTCTCGATGCCCGCCTTCACGGCGAGCGCGTTGGCATCGACATCAAGCGTCCAACCCGCGCGGCGCTTGCCGAGCGTGAGCAGCCGGCAGAGCCGTGCGTAGCCATCCACGGATTCGGCCAGGAGCACCAGTTCCAGGTGCGTGGGTTCGCCATCGAGGCCCAGCGCGAACGTGCAGCGCGTCCCCACCACCAGCTGCACGCCGTGCTCCTTGGCCGCCACGTGCGCGCGGACGACGCCGGCCATCGTGTGGCGGTCGGCAATGGCCACGGCCGGCATGCGCAGTTCCGCTGCGCGCGCAACCACCTCCTCGGGGTGGCTTGCACCCTCGAGGAAGGAGAAGTTGCTCATGGCGGCGAGCTCGGAGAATGGCGCAATTGCAGGCATGGGAGCGCAGGGCGTCGACGTTGTACGGTATCTGTTAGGATAATGGTCCGTGCACGGAATTTCGCCTCCTTCGGCGCCTACGCTGCCGTGGCGGCTGTCTGCCGCAACCCCCACCATGCGCATTGCACTTCCACGCGTCCACGCCGCTGCCTACGCCACGCTCTACGCCACGCTCTACGCCGTGCTCTTTGCACTGCAGCTGCACGCCACCTCGGCAGCAGCGCATGCGATGCCGCTTCCGGTGCAGGCCATTCCGGACTCCATCTACTCACGGCCAACGGCACCCTCGCCCGCCGCGAGCACGCCATCCCGCGCCGAACGCACACCGCCGCTCACTGCCGCGGCAACGCCCAATCGCGTCATGCCGGTCGATCCGGTGCTGCTGCGCAGCGGACAGGAAGTGCCGGGCGACCAACGCTTCACGATGGAGTACGACGGCACCATCTACGTGTTCAGCACGCAGCGGACGCTCGATACCTTTCGCGCCGACCCCGCCACCTATGCCGCCCAGCAAGGGGGCGCGTGCGGGCGCATGGGACCGCTCGGTGGCCTCGGCGATGCGCGCCGTTACGCGATCCAGGACAACATGCTCTACTTCTTCGCGTCGGAAGAATGCAGGCGCACCTTCCGGGAGAACCCCAAGCTGTACATGGAGCCACGGGACATCTTCCCCTCGGGCACGCCGGAGCAGCAGACCCTGGGCCTGGCGGCCATCGACCGCTGGGTTGCGTGGGCGGGCGGCAAGGATGCGGTGAAGGCTGCCACGAGCTTCAAGCACGTCTCCAAGAAGCGCGTGGAACAAGGGGCCGCGGAGTGGGACCTCACCGAGACGCTCGAGATCGAGGGGCCTCGCTCGATGCAGCGCGTGGACGTCTGGCAGAAGGTCGATGGCAAGCCGGACGAGGTGCGGCGGTACGAGGTTCACACCACCCCGGACAGCGCCACCATCCAGGGGGACATGGGCTATCCCTACCCGCTCGCGGATTCGAGGCGCGTGTCGTTCGAGCGCACCCTGAACCGGCAGCCGTATGCGATCCTCCGCGCACGGTTCCGCCCGGAGGCCGGGTTCCTTGCGCTCAAGACCGGCGAGGGGAAGCTCGGCGATGCGGACTGCGACTACGTGAAGACCTGGTTCGAGGGAAACGCCACGTACGTGGCCATCGACAAGGCCACGGGCAGGCTGGTGCAGCAGGGGTTCATCGGGCGCGACGAGCAGGCACGCAACACCTCGTTCACGCTTGATGCCGTCTCCTACGCAGGCATCGATGCACTGCGCCTGCCCACGCAATGGGTGATCTCACGCACCGGCGAGACGGAAGGATTCACGTCCCCGGTCGCCACCATCACGGTCGGGTGGAAGGCGCCGGAGCCACCGGCGGCGGCGCAGACGCCGGAGCGCCCGCGTCGCCCGGGGTTGCCGCTCCCGCCGGCGCAGCGCCCGGTGCCGCCGTCGGTGCCGGAGCCGGCGTCGAAGCCGTGATGCTCTGCCAGAAGCGTGCCGTGTACTTGTAGCCGTCGCGCGAACCGGGAATCGGGATGTACGAGGCGAAATCGCCACGCCCAGAGGCGCGGCGCTGGTAGACGGGGTCGTTCTCGATCCAGTCCTGCTGGGTCATCTCGCCGCGGCTCCACATCACCAGGTCCGCGCCGACGGCGCGCGCCGCATCGAGCGCGGACTCGTCAGGCGTGCGGATCACGGATGCAGCGAACGTGGAGGTGCCGATCTCGCGCGCGGTGCCCTCGGCCGGCGGCTCCGTCACGATGCGCGCGGCCGGCACCGGCGCAAGCTTCTCGCCGCGGTAGGACTCGATGAACGGGTTCATCTGGCAGCCGGCGAGGGCCAGCGGCGCCGCGATGGCAAGCAGTGCAACGCGAAGCGCGGAAGAACGGTGCAGGCGGGGGATGTGCATCCGGGCAGTCTACGGCTCCGCGGGCATCACCCTGCCCTCGCCCAGGCGGGCGCGCAGCTGGTCCACCAGTTCCCCGACCGCGCGCTCGGTGGCGGCGCGATGGTCGTTGCCGGCGGCCGGACCATCGGCCGCGGACGCCGCCGCGGCATCACCGAGCAAGCCTCCGAGAAACGGCGTTCCGCCCGCGCATCGACCCATCCGCACGGCAGTGAGCTCGATGCGCTCGATGCCCTCGCCGCGCTCGTGGTCGCCCAGGTGCATGCGCTCGATGCGCGGCGCAAGCAGCCTCCAGAGGTGCTGCGGATCGCGCGTGGGCGCGCCGAAGTGCATGGTGCCGCAGATCGGCGCCAGCCGCGCGCGCTCCACGCGCACCGAGAGCGCGCGCACGCCGCGGCTGCGTGCATCGAGCACCGCGCACAGCGCCTCCACCGCGTGGATGCAGGCGCGGTCCACCGCCTCACGCTGGGCGCAGGGCGAGGCGAAGATGAACTCGCCCACCACCGGTGCAGGCGGGACAATGGCACGGAATGGCCACGGCAAGCGTCCGGCTGCCATGGCCAAGCGTTCGCCGGGCATGGGGCCATAGCGATCGGCAAGTGCGGCGCGTGCAATGGCAGCCAGCTCGCCGATGCGGGTCACGTTCACCTCATGGAGCGCGGCGCACGTGGTGGGCGGCAGGCGCAGGCATTCAATGGGCAGCGTGTCGATGCGTGCATGAGGCGCATCGGCACGTTCTGCCATGACTCGCTC
>Ga0114967_10002450_pt1 | contig 15481 bp, 13 predicted proteins | sample M_130628_MF_Meta_FD_92639 | JGI IMG/M metagenome (GOLD analysis project Ga0114967, IMG submission 92639) | Freshwater microbial communities from Lake Montjoie, Canada to study carbon cycling - M_130628_MF_MetaG | ecosystem: Environmental > Aquatic > Freshwater > Lake | place: Lake Montjoie... | reverse complement strand
TTAGCCATGACAATAAAGTGATCTGAGATGTTTTCTGTAGATTCAACTAAGTTGACTTCACCAGCAGCACCAACATTGGCAAGGCCGATTCGGCGGATCTCGTGATAGCTATTTCTCAGGTAGAAATCTACGGCGTGGGAATTCGAAGCAAGAACTCTAAGTTCAAGTGATTCGAGTCCAAGTTCTTCGCTCGCGAATCGCTCCAATTCACGCAGAGCGCTGCTGACAATCCCCGGAACTTCTGTTTCGCCGCGCAATACATTGTCAATTTCGCATCGGGTTTCGTCCAACTTCAAGAATCCGATATGGCCAAGGTACTTACCGCTCGGGTCTTGCATTAAGAACAGCAGTCGATTTTCATTTTCGATTACCGCACTTTTGAGCCATTTTGCGGTGCCCGCGTCGGTTACTTCAAATCTTGACGGATATGAGTACTGGTGGGCATCACGCCATTTGCCCATTGCTGAGACCAGTGCTGAATCGTCCGCAAAAAATTTTCCAATCGGCACCAAATAACATGGCTTTTCGGTTTTTTCGACTGAGAATTCAATTGATCGGATTTGGGTTTCTCGAAGCGTAGCCGCTGATTTCATGAAACTGAATACACTTATCACGTTTGTTTCAAGGGAGTAGTTTCCAGAGCGCATTTACTTATCCTCATATAACGGCAGTTTTTGTTATGCTAGCAGATGAGGGTTTTATCCGTACGTGCAGCGAATTAGCGGGCCGAATTTATGTCTTTAAGCAGTATCGAAATTGCAAAGCTTTCTAGGATAAGCACCTTAAGAATGGTCCATGCCTCGAAGGCAGCTCATCTTGGGTCATCTTTATCTGTTATTGACATTCTCTCTGTCTTGTTTGGCAATGTTGCCAAAGTCTTACCAGCAGATCCAGATTCACTTTCGAGCGACCAAGTCATCGTGTCAAAAGGTCACGCCGCCGCCGGAACTTACGCCGTTTTATCGCATGCAGGTTTTTTCAGCACCAAGTTGCTGGATGAATATTGCAAGGATGGAGCAGCGCTAGGCGGCCATGTCACTTACGGAAAAGTACCTGGTATTCCATTTTCGACCGGCTCACTTGGTCATGGATTGCCGCTAGGAATCGGATTGGCATTGGCGCGCGCGCGGGCCTCCAGTGGCGCCTTTGTGTTTGTAGTCATGTCTGATGGTGAGTGTGATGAAGGAACCACATGGGAGTCCGCTCTAATAGCGAATCAATATAAATTGGGAAACTTGGTTGCCCTGATAGATCGAAATAGACAACAGTCATTCGGTGACACCGAAGAAACAATTGCGCTAGATCCTTTTGATGAAAAGTGGCGCTCTTTTGGCTGGAATGTTTTTGAAGTTGACGGACACGACCACACTCAAATTACTGATGCCTTGCTGAAGGCAAAAGTAAAGAATGATTCAAAACCAACTGTATTAATTTGCAACACCACAAAAGGCAAGGGCGTTTCCTTCATGGAGAATGAAGTGGTTTGGCATTATCGTCCGCCTAACGATGAACAATTCAATCTTGCGTTAGCTGAACTTGAGGCCAAGAAGTGAGAGATGCTTTTCTTCGCTCGTTAATTACGCTTGCGGAAATTGATGACCGAGTTGCTTTGCTAACCGGTGACCTTGGTTTTGGGGTAGTTGAAAAATTTGGAGATAAATTTCCAGATAGATTTTGGAATTGCGGGGTAGCCGAGCAATCCATGATCGGAATAGCTGCAGGTTTGGCTAAGTCTGGAATGCGCCCATTTGTCTATTCCATTGCTAACTTTCCAACATTCAGATGCCTAGAGCAAATTAGAAACGACATTTGTTATCACAATCTGCCTGTAACGATTGTTTCTGTTGGAGCAGGCTTAGGTTATGGAACTCTTGGATACACGCATCATGGCATCGAAGACATTGCAGCGATGAGGTCATTACCAAATATTTCGATTTATTCTCCCTCAGATCCAATTGACGTAACTCAGGTGCTTTCCCGAATTAGCAAAAATTCTTCGCCAACATACTTGCGGTTAGGTAAAAATGGCGAACCAGAAATCACGGAAGTCACCAAGAATTCCATTCCAGGCTGTGCTCGCGAGCTAACTAGCGGAAGTAACTTAACTATTTTGGCCACCGGGGCTGTGACTGAAAATTGCCTGAGAGTTGCGCATCAACTGCGGACTCCAGGATTTGATATTCAAGTCATATCGGTTACTCAGCTTGAGCCACTTGATACAAAGTTTTTGTTGGCAACCATTACTTCAACCAAGATTCTTGTGGTTGAAGAGCATGTCAAGCGTGGTGGATTTGCTGCTGCATTACTTGAGGCTTTAAATGAAAATGGCTCAACTCAACAACTTCACCGACTTCATATTTATGAGAGCAAGATTAGTGAAATCGGAACTCAAGAATATCTCCGTGGACTTTCAGGTCTAGATAAAGATGGCATAGCCAATAAATGTCTAGAGATCTTGCAATCTGAAAGCGCTTAGGCTACCAGGACTTCCAGGGTGCATCGCCCGAGTTCCACAGTTCATTAAGTTGTTGAGCCTCTCGGTAAGTGTCCATTGGTTGCCAAAATCCATCATGTCGAAATGCATTTAGTTCGCCGTCGCTGGCTAGTTTGGAAAGCGGTTCTTGTTCTAGTGGACCCTCAGGATCAATGTAACTTAGGGCCTTTCGATTCATTACAAAAAACCCGACGTTTATCCAACCTTCAACTTGTGGCTTTTCTCTGAACTTGGTAACTGCGTTATTGCCATCAATGTCGACTAATCCGAATCTGCTCTGTGGTTGAACCACAGTAAGAGTTGCAATCTTATTTGACGCTTTATGACTAGCAATAAGTTTGTCAATGTCTACATTGGCTAGGCCATCGCCATAGGCAACCAGAAAATCCTGCTTCGGGTCTAAGTACTTTGAAACACCTATTAGGCGCCCGCCAGTTAATGTGCTGACACCGGTATCGGCAACTGTGACATTCCAATCTTCGTTATCTTGGCCGTGGATAACTAAGGACTCACGGTTTCCAAGTGAAATTGTAAAGTCATTGTTCCGAGCTTTGTAGTTTAGAAAGTAGTCTTTGATAATTTCACTTTTGTAGCCGGTGGCAATTACAAAATCTGTGTGTCCAAATTTTGCGAAGTTCTTCATAATGTGCCAAAGCACTGGGTGGCCACCCACTTCGACCATTGGCTTGGGTTTGAATTCAGTTTCCTCGCGCATCCGAGTTCCGTAACCGCCAGCGAGAATAACGACTTTCATTTTTCTCCTAATTTAGATACGAAAATTTGGTCAAGCGTGAACACCGACTATTCGACTAAACTACTGTATAACATAGGGATTTAAGCGATTTTGGGATCGTTGTGCAGTGCAGGAAATGTGGGAAAAGTGACTGATTCAAGTCTAGATTCAGACCGTATTGAGATCTTAGATAAGGTGCGAAAATTTGCCGAAGCCAAGCTCCAGTTATCAGCCTTCAATCCTGGCGAATCAAATGTTCCAGTCTCTGGAAAAGTCCTTGACCCAGAGGACTTTGTTGCATTAGTAGATTCATCACTGGATGGGTGGCTAACCGCTGGCCGATATACTGAAGAATTTGAAAGAGAACTTGCAAAATACATTGGCGCTCGAGGTTCCAAATTCGTAAATAGTGGAAGCAGCGCAAATCTAGTCGCACTTTCTGCTCTCACGAGTCCAAAGCTTGGTCCAAGAGCGCTTAAAGCAGGGGACGAAGTCGTTACCGTGGCGATGGGCTTCCCAACAACTGTGAATCCAATAATCCAAAATGGCTTAAAGCCAGTCGTGGTAGATGTAGAAATTGGAACATATGACGCAGTTGCTAGCCAACTCGAAGCAGCCATTGGACCTAAAACTAGGGCGATCATGATGGCACATGCACTCGGAAACCCGTTCAACCTTGACCTTGTGCAAGAACTTTGTAAGCGACATGACCTATGGCTAGTTGAGGATTCTTGCGATGCGCTTGGTTCGACTTACCGCGGACAAAAAACTGGCAGCTTTGGAGATACCGCGACTATTTCGTTTTATCCCGCACATCACATCACAACTGGTGAAGGTGGCGCAGTCTTATTTAAGTCACCGCTAGTAATGCGACAAATCGAGTCATTTCGTGACTGGGGCCGGGATTGCTATTGCGAGACTGGATGCGATAACACTTGCTTAAAGCGATTTGAATGGCAACTTGGCGAGCTGCCTGAAGGTTATGACCACAAGTACATCTACAGTCACATCGGCTACAACTTAAAGGCAACTGACATGCAGGCCGCACTTGGATTGACCCAACTTGCAAAGCTTGAAAAATTTATCGCTGCCCGCAAATTAAACTTCGACTACATTTATGGCAAATTAGATGGAGTTAAGGGATTGATTCTCCCGCAGGCAACCACTAATTCTGATCCATCATGGTTTGGATTCCCAATAACGCTGGATCCAAAACACAATGTAAACCGGGAAGACTTACTGAGATTTTTGGACTCTCGGAAAATCGGTACTCGACTAATGTTCGCCGGAAATATACTCAAGCAGCCTGCGTACAAGGATGTTCAATTTAGAGTAGTAGGGGAACTAACTAATACTGACATCATCATGAAGCGCACATTCTGGATCGGTGTTTATCCAGGCTTAACACCAGAGATGTTGGACTACGCAACTTCATCAATAATTGAGTTCGTCAATTCAAGGGCATAAATATGCATTACTTAATCACTGGGCATACAGGATTTAAAGGATCATGGCTGGCCTTGTGGTTGAACTCGTTAGGGCACGAGGTCTCTGGAATATCTCTGGACCCAATTTCTAATTCATTGTTTGATCGAGCTAATGTTTCAGAATCTCTACAAAATGACTTCAGAATTGACATTAGAAAGTCAGATGAAGTTAAGACAGCAATATTGCAAGTTAATCCAGATGTAGTTTTTCATATGGCTGCCCAGCCTCTAGTTAGGGAATCATATGTAGACCCAAGATACACATTTGAAACAAATGTGATGGGAACCCTGAGTTTGCTAGAAGCAGTTTCTAGCGCGAAGTCAGTCAAAGCGCACGTTGTAGTGACAACTGACAAGGTTTATCGAAATATTAATCAAGTTGCTGGCTATGTGGAAAACGATCCACTTGGTGGGTATGACCCTTACAGTTCGTCAAAAGCAATGGCTGATTTATTGACCCAGTCATGGATTTCAAGTTTTCCAGGAACTCCAACCACGATAGTTAGAGCGGGCAATGTAATTGGTGGTGGAGATGTCAGCAAGGATCGGTTGATGCCTGACTTAATCTCCGCCTACATTAACAACAAAGTGCCAACGCTGCGTTACCCAAACTCAGTTCGACCCTGGCAGCATGTCTTGGATTGTTTAAATGGTTATTTGATGGTCAGTGAATCCTTGCTGTCAGGCAATGAACATCCAATGATTAACATTGGTCCAGATAAAGACTCGTTTGTGACGGTAGCGAAAGTTGCTGAGTTTGTTGCTAGCCAACTATTGGTAGAGCCAAATTGGAATCCTTCCGAGACTAATGAGCCGCATGAAGCAGGGCTGTTATCTTTAGATGCATCTTTAGCAAAGACAGTGCTGGGCTGGCACGATAAATTAAAGTTCACTGATGCAGTCACATGGACCACAAGTTGGTATCAAAAAGTTGATGCAAAAGAAAACGCTCGTGATGTCACGCTAATGCAGATAAAGGATTATCTTAATCTGTAATTTCTAGTTTGGATAGTTCTACAAACCTAGCAACTATGTCACTAGTCTCTACCAACTCCGCAAATTTGCCAGAGGCGACAACTTCGCCTTTCTCAAAGACGAAAACGGTGTCGGCGTTTTGAACCGTAGAGAGTCTGTGGGCGATGACGATTGTCGTGCATTTACCATGAAGAGTTCGAAGTGAATCAGACACCGCAGCCTCAGTCTCGGCGTCCAATGCGCTGGTGGCTTCGTCGAGCACTAGTAGCCCAGGATTTGAATAGATGGCTCTTGCCAGCCCTATTCGCTGGAGCTGTCCACCACTTAAACCATCAGATTGTGCACCAAGTTCAGTATTAACTCCATTTTCTAATGTGCTCACAAGTTCTGCTAAGTGAGATAACGAAAGCGCGGTGTCCAGGCGTTCTTGATCAATTAGTTGATTGTTGATATTCAAAGTAACGTTTTGGGATATAGTCCCGCTAATAATGCCTGGTGATTGGGGGACGTAGCCGATGTTTCTGTTGGCGGGGTTCGTGATCACAACCGTTCCAGATGTTGGCACAAGCAATCCAACAATTAAATCTGCCAAAGTGCTTTTACCTGAACCAGAGGCTCCAATAAATGCAACTGTATGTCCAGCAGGAACCTCAATCGACACAGTATTAACGGCCGGGATTTCTGAGCCCCCATATGTGTAAGAAACCTCTCTGAGCGAGATTTCAATTGGCTCCAGGTCGTTTTTGGTCGCCTTCAGACTGGTCTCATCTTTTAATTCATTCACACTGACAGGAAATTCTTTTGCTAGTTTAAGAAACGATTCAGCCTGAGCAGTAAGTTGTTTTAAAGTTCCTAACGAATTTTGTAGTGGCAACATACTTGCCATAATTCGCAGACCACCGGTGAGAAAAATACCCAAAGTTCCAGCTGCAGATGCTGGATCTCCGCTACCAAGAGTGAAAGCGGCAAGTCCAATTGCACCAACCATCAATGCCGATTCAATAATGTACCTTGGGAGTCCAGAAAGATAATTTATAGATGCAGTTGATCTGGAAAGTGTGGAACGAGCGGCAGTGAACTTATCTTTGAAATCACTTTGCTTCTCCAGAGTAAAAATCTCGCGGTAAGCGACGAGTGAATCCTCAACCGTGGTACTTGCCAGAACTGCCGAACTTGCGTAGTTGCTACCTGCTTTTTGGAATTGTGTACCAATAGTGCGGTATATGATTGATCCGATAACGAGGAAGTAAATAACTATGTAAAGTGTTAACTGCAAATCGACCAGCGCGAAGATAACCGAAACAAATATTAATAAAAATAATTCACTGAAAATAACTACAGTTACTGCAAACAACTGTGTAATCGCAAACCCCGCAGAATATGTAAGAGCGTATGTAATCTCGGGTTGTGAGAATTTTGCAACCTTAGAAATTGGCGAACTCAATACACTGAGATAGATTGCTGTGGCTATTTTAGTTTCGGCACTTGAAAATCTGGTCATCATGTACTTCATCAAAAGACTAGCAAAAAGTGATTTTGCGAGAAATAGAACTAAGGCCAGAGAAGCAATCTGAATCAATCCAAGATTTCCTGAAAGCATTGAAATTCGTTGCAACGTTTCATTCGCTGAGCCACTTCCAATAATTTGATTGGTACCCTTTGCCAAGAGCAGTCCGATCAAGAAAATTCCAGCGATGTCAAGAAGTCCAAGCAACGCACGCAAAGCAGTGAGAACTATGAGCAGAACTCGCTCTCGCGGATCTAGCAGGAGGAGCGACTGCTTTACTTTAGCTAGCATTTGATTCCGATCCATAACGCGCACCGAATTTGCACATTCTTACTTTTTGTGTTTCCTCGAATAGTTTATCCTTTAGAAACATCATTCAGACTCTTCACGAGAGACACGAACATTACGTCTACAAAGAGAAATCGATTGTTTGTGTGACTTCTTTCTTATGACATTCTCCATCAGATGAATCGTTGGTATGTTTACTTAGAGCATTTGAGAGGTAAATTTTGAGATGATCCCGTTGAACGATTTGTCACGTAAATCATCGAGTCAGATCGATGCTGAGATTGCTTGTATTTCTGAGGTTGTGCGCTCTGGCCATTACATGAAAGGGCCTAAAACCGGAGCTCTAGAAAAGTTAATCTCCAGCAAGATCTCAGGCAAGCATGTTCTTTGCGTTGCCAATGGAACTGATGCTTTAGTACTAGCGATGCTTGGTCTTGGCTTAAAGAGTAGAGATAAAATCGCGGTCACTCCAAATAGTGGAGGTTATTCAACTACTGCGGCTTTAGAGATTGGCCTAGTTCCAATACTTGTTGACATTGAATTAAGAACTCATCAATTAGATATTGCGTCATTAAAGCAAACTTTTTCATCACATCCTGATTTGAAATGTGTTGTGGTAACTCATCTGTATGGTCAAATTGGCGAAATCAAGGAGATAATTGATTTTTGTCAATTGAACAATATTTTAGTTATTGAAGACTGCGCCCAAGCTTTCGGCGCTAGAAAAGTTGATTCTTGGGCTGGTAGTTGGGGCGATGCCGCAACCTTCAGTTTCTATCCCACTAAAAATCTCGGTGGCCTTGGGGATGGTGGAGCAGTTGCTTTTTCAAGCATCAAGAATTTCGAAGCTGCCCGCGAAATTTCACAATATGGCTGGGCGCAGCGCTATGTGATCTCGCGCATGCGAGGCATGAACTCCCGCATCGATGAAATTCAGGCAGCAGTTTTGCTTTATCGGATTGAACTACTCGAGGCAGAAAATGCTAGACGTCGCGAAATAGTTTCAATATATGCGGCATCTCTAACAAACGATCGCACAATTGTTGGCAGTCAACTTGAAGATTTCGTAGGCCACTTATGTGTAATGGTAACTCTCGACCGAGATTCTGATGCCAGAGTGCTGGAGTCCAAGGGAATAGCCACAGGCATTCACTACCCAGTTCTTGACCAGCACCAACCGGCCTGGTTAGAAATTTTTAAAGGACAAACAACTCCGGTAGCCGAGATTCTTGTTAATCAAATCTTGACGCTTCCCTGTTTTCCTGAGTTATCTCCCGACGAAATCAAAACAGTGAGCAAGGGAATCTCACAACTCTAGTTTTTAATTGAATTAGCCAGAGTTATCATATCTTCCAAACTGTCAATATATTCATCTCGATCATAAGGAAGACTTGCAAAAACCCCGAGTACTGCGTCGCTGGAAAATTCCAAAAGCTCCAACCAGTTATAGGTAGTTAAGTGGTAACCATCACCTGGAGATAGAGTAAAGAAACTAACCTTATTTTCACTATTTGTGACTTGAATCTTAACCGTCCCCACTTGAACCAGAAGAAATTGTTCACACATTGTGTGCCCGTGACCTGCACGAGATGTGTGCAAAGGAGTGCCAAATATCCAAAAAAATCTTTGCGGCGCGAAAGGTATCCGGTCAAACTCAACCACGCAAAGCGAGCCGCGCACATCCAGATTGGTGTCTGCAAAATTTACTAAATGCATTTTTACCCTATTTTTAAGTTTCGCAATGAGTCTGACATTGGGTCTAGCACTGTCATGCCAGCGCGTCTAGCAACAAGAGACTTTATAAAGCCAACTATGTCATTTCCGCGTTTCCATTTTGGATTCACTTGCGTGGCAAGATCTTGCCATAGCTTCATGGCTGGGTGAGAACACCCTCTAACCCATGGCTTACCAAGGAACGAGCGATGAAAATGGATCATTGCGGGTGATGAAATAGCTTGTGCGATTTCGCCAGCTGGTTCTAAGACCACTGCGGTTCTCAGTTTTGTCATCAGGTGGAATGGCATTAAGTTAAATCTAGGGTGCAGGTGGTCAAACTCACCATTGAGGGCAAAATTGAGCGCATCTTGGTCGACACATGGCAGTGAGTATTTATTAAGGAAGTAAAGGCACTTTTCCGTTAGTTCATTGTGGCGCCACGCATCTAGATCCATAACCATGAATCCGGTATTCAAATATGGAGCTAGCGGATTTAAATTTTCTTCTTGCCAAGGGCGCCACATCGAAGGGAATCCTATGAAACCAACATGTGAATCAATTACTGCAGATACTGGTGTAACGATTTTTTGATTCCAAGCGTCCTTCAGATCATCAAGAATTACTATGTCCGCATCCACATAGATGGCACGAGAGTAATCTTTAAGTAAGAATTTAGGCGCAATTATGTTGTAGGCGGTTGCAAGTGGAAAGCCAGGAGAATTGATGCCAGATAACTCGGCAACCTCAACTGCGCGAACTTCAACAGTGACCAGTTCTGATTGAAAAGTTAACAGGCTTTTGATTTGTGATGCAGTCCAACCATTCCCAAAAACAATCAGGTGCGTTAACTCTAATTGGGTGATTGCCAGACTTCTAAGCAGTACCGCTGCCTGTGTGTAGTAATTTGAATCAGCCGCAGTGTAAATTAAGCGTTGCTTCATTTAGACTCACCCTCAGTATCTTTAACGATTTAACAGACTAACATCATGATGCCAATCCTTAACCACTTTTGGTAGCCAACCCGGAGTTAACTTCAGATCTGATAAGTTAAAACCATTGAGAGCACGAGTGAATTTACCAAAATCGAAAAAGAATTGGGAAGGGTCAATTTTGGAAACATCACCAATATTGATACTTGGCTTTCGAAGACCTGAAAATATTGGAAAAATTATCGACGCAATAAGACCAAATTACCCCCGAAAGATCTACTTTGCGGTTGACGGTCCTAGAAAAGGGAAAAAAGGAGAACTCGAATTAGTAATTCAGACACAACTTGCCATTAACAGCATCGATTGGGAATGTGACTTACAAATCCGCTTTCGAGATCAAAATTTAGGCATTAGAAAAGCTGTCCCAGACGCAGTTTCATGGGTATTGGAATCAAACAATGAAGTCATAGTCATTGAGGATGACGCAATACCAGGGCCGGATCTATTGGTGTTCATGCAGAACCAACTCGAATCATTAAGAAATGACTTGAATGTTGCCCATGTCTCAGGTTATAACCTTGTCCCCCTTCATGAAATCTCAGTACCAAGTAATTTGACTCGAGGATCGATTTATCCCGAATCCTATTTGTGGGGAACTTGGGTGAGAGCCTGGACGATGTATAACGATGACATTGAAGACTACAGGTCGATTGTTCAAAAAATGAATTTCAGTCGATTTGAAAAATTGATTTGGCGAATAAACTTCAGAATGGCAAATAAGGATTTGATTCAATCATGGGCGTATAGATGGATTGCATCCATGTGGCGAGAAAATAAAATTTGCATTTCTCCTAATATGAATCTCACTACATATGTTGGCACCGAAGACGGAACGCATACAGTAAGAAAATCACAAGTAACTGAGCTCAAGGTTTCAAAAATTGACGAGTGGGTAACCAATGTTTCAGGCGAAGTAGATCATACGGCTGATAAATGGATTTCGCACAAGATTTTTCATGCAAGTCCACTTGGTCTTATTGTCCATGTCGCGGCCTATGTAGCACTGGTGGCCATTAAATTACAAAGGAAGATAACGTAGTTTCAAATCCTGGACGGTCTTAGTGGATTTCTTGTTTGGGTTCATTGTTTGTGGTGTTTCATGTCATATCGCAAATCATCCCATTTCCCCTTGAACTGGATTGATTTCAGCAATTTATCGGCTCAGCTAAATCTCATCAAAGTTGAATACTTGCAAACGCGAAACAACGATAAGGGCAGGGTTATGTCAAAGAATAGACAAGCATCTAATTCACCAAAGGCTCTTTATTAGTATTTGATGAGTTAAATCCCCCACATTTCCCAGGTGAGACCAGTGCTCTCGATGATGTACTAGGTCTGAATAAACATTAGGTTGCATCGTTTTTCCCATTAAAATTATTGCTCATTGGCAGTCCGGGGTGAAAGCTAACCACTCCTCCTAGTTCAAAATTCGCTCAATGATCCATTTCGAGACCCTATTACAACCATCACCATCAAATAAATGATGAGCTGATTTGAAAAGAGAAAATCTCTTTTCATCGTCAAGAATAAGTCGTTCAATTTTTTGCTGCACGATAGTTGATTTTTCACCAACCTCACTCAATTCTCCAAGGCTAATACCAATCCCAAAGTCTTCGATAGCTTCTAGAGGTGCAGTTTGATTATCCGCTACACCAAAGTATGCAGCTGGAGTTCCAATCGTTGAAATATCCCAGGCGCTTGTTCCCGCGGCGCTTACTACTACATCGGCTTCTGCGATGAGTTTTGGAATTGAATCGGTAAATTCGAGTATGTTTGCGTCGGATTTGGCAAGATGCTGAGCAATTTCTAAATGGTCGCTCTTCGGGGCTATAACAGTGTAATTATTCAGGTTTGAATTAGAAAGGACTCGTGACAAAGTAGCAGCGCCCCTAAAAGGATCGCTACCGCCGAAAAAAACAAGTAGTTTCGCGGATTCAAGTGTGAGAGAGTAACGAATTTCTGCTCGCCTGTTCTCTAAAACTTCAGGCCTAACGAGAGAGTATTGAGATCCAAAAAGCTGTTTTGCTCCCTGGCCGAGTGTCCCGTTAAGGCTGTACTCTGATCCAAGATTCTGATCTAGATAGGTTTCTGCTTCAATACCGCGACGATCCCCATCAATTATTGCGAGTACAGGCCTGATGCTATTTAGTTTCGAAATTTCGTCAGCAGGAATTTGATATGAATCTACAACGACTAAATCGAAATCTTCCCAATTGATGGAACCGCTAAAAATTGAATTTGGTGTCGTCGCCTCGATATTTATTCCACTATTTAAGGCTGATGTGATGAGCCAATCTAATTCCAATATTGAGGCAAAAAACGTTACGTCTACATTCTTTGCCGAAAGCGCACGCGCTAAAGATAAGCACCTCATGACATGCCCTGAGCCCTGCAACTTAGAGGCATCGGCTCGAATGGCTACTTTCATACTTTGAACTATCGCACGCTTAGTCTTTTTTGTACGAAATCAATTTCTAAAAGGCCATCAGTTGTTCCATTTGATATCGCGCTTGAAATAAGTGGCAATGTTTTTTTATACGCACTAGTAATTGTGTCTAAAGCCGAGTTATCTAGTGCAGCCGAGATATTATGAGTTGCAAGCATTAGCACACCCGATTTACACATTTCCTGCATAAACAAAGCTTTGAGTGAATCAACTTGATCTCCCAATTTCTCATCCCAGAGGAGAAATTCCCATGAGGGGTGTCCTTGTAGCTTTAGAAATTCACTCAGCCCATTGGATTCGATTAAAGGCTCTATACGTTCATTTATCGACTTACCAATATTTGAAATTTGAGAAATGACATCAGTGTTCATGACCCGTTCAAGAACAACGTTAGCTGCCGTTAAAGACAGAAGTTCACCGCCAAAAGTTCCAGAGAAAAACACACTCTCCAGAATCATCATGTATGCCTTTTTCCCAGTTACAGCACTAAGTGGATATCCATTTGCAAGCCCCTTACCAAATGTAGACAAATCGGGTAGCACGCCGAAATACTCTTGTGCACCGCCCTTAGCAAATCTGAATCCTGTAATCGTTTCATCGAAAATCAGTAGTGATCCGTACTTATCGCATAGATTGCGTAAGCTCTCAAGATATCCTGGCTCTGGCCAAGTTGTATTCATTGGCTCGAGAATCATTGCCGCTGTGGGCGTTGCCTTTAGTAGCTCTTCAACAGCAGCTAAATCATTATAAGGAACTGGATCTGCCAAATCAGAAACATTCTTGGGCACACCGAGGCCACGAGGTGTTGTTCCTATAAACCAATCATGCCAACCGTGATAACCACAAACGATTACGTTATCTCGTCCCGTGTACGCTCTGGCCACCCGAATAGCTGCACTGGTTGCGTCGCTTCCATTCTTACCAAATCGAACCATCTCCGCGGATGGGACTAACGAACAGATTTTCTCAGCGACTTCGAGTTCAATCGGATGAGATAACGAAATTCCTGTTCCTCTTGGGACTTGTGCTATCACAGCTTCATTAATCTCTGGATCCGAGTACCCGAGAGTTACTGCCGCCAGTGAATTGATTAAATCGACATATTCATTTCCGTCTATGTCCCAAATTCGACAACCTATCGCCAAATTTCCGAACAACGGTGCCAGTCCAGGAGTGAGTGTTAGGCGGGACTTACTTACTGTTTGGGCGCCAAGGGGGATTCTTCTTTCCGCAGCCTCGAGATGGCTGATTGACTTCTGGTATCTGTTGCCGGAGACGCTCACTTTACAGTCCAATTTCTTGCTCAATTAAGCTTGCATTTCTTCCAAGAATAGTGCCGGTTCGATGATATTGCGGCTTGGTGCGTGCCAACTCAATCAAATCCTCTTGGCTAAATGAATAGTAGTCAGGCTCAAACTCTGAATACACTTTTCGCACAAAGTCAAGATCCTCTGGCAGGTCTACAGTCCAACGTAAATTTGAGCGATCTACCTCCTGCTCTACTGAATGAGTTAGGCAAAATCCAGCCCTTTTGTAAAAGCCATATGTGACATGTTCGCACTCACGTTCAGAGGGGTTAGAAGCAAAAATCTTCCGAAGTATTTGTGGGTCAAAACATTCAACATCTAAACCATCTGGATAGGTGGGCTTGAGAGTGTTGCTGGTGTACTGGCTCCCGCTAGAAACATGCTCTTGAATCACGACGTCAATAATTTTCGAATCTGTTAGGGGGCAGTCTGCCGTCAATCGTATGACCGTCTCGGGCTTCTCGATGTCGATGACTTCTATGAATCTTTCCATTACATTATTTAGAGACCCTCTGTGAAAAGCGATATTTTGCGACTTCAAGAGTTCTGCAAGTCGATCATCGCTTGGATCATCAGAAGTTGCGACAATAAGCTTGTCGATTAGTTTTGATCTGCCTACTCTTTTTATTTGCTGCATGATCATTGGCTGCCCGGCCAAGTCTGCCATCACCTTATTTGGGAATCGAAATGAAGAACTTCGAGCTTGGAGAATTGCAAGCATCATTTTCTTATTCCTAACGCCCAGTTTCTTGGATCTAGTGACTCATAGTCTAAATCGTGCAAGATTCTGGTGACTTCTCCGATGGGCGAATCCCACGCTTTAATAATTTGACCCAGCTCTTTACTCGTACCTGCACCAATGACTAGAGATGAAACATTTGGGTGATTTCGAATTTGGTTAATTAGAAATTGTGTTACCGACTGATTCGTTTCCTTGCTCTGATGATTGATACTTTCAAGTGTTTTCATCAAGAATGAAAACCTTCCCGTTGAAATTGATGAAGGATCCGCGAGGAGCAAGCCTTGCAAAAAAACACTTCTTACGTGCACCTCCACTCCTCTTAAAGCTAAGTCCCTCAAAACAGGTGAATCTAAAATGCGAAAATCTAAGGCGTTACCTGGAACCTGAATTATGTCCAAGTCTGGAAATTGCACAAGCGCCTGCTCAATTTCATCAATTTGGTAAGCACTAAAACCAATTTTTTTGACTAAACCTTGACTTTTCAGCGATCGCAGTTCATCTAAGTATCGCCTCCCGGAATCACTTGTAATTTGTGATGAATTGTGGAAAAGCATCGCATAAATGGTCGAGAGCTTTAGTTGCTTTAGATGTTGGTTTATGTCGTAACTCTGTCCCTCAATGCATTGAAATTTTGAAATAATTCTAAATTTTGCCGAGTAGCCCAACTCCCCGAGTCGAAATTCAGCATCTCCGTAGGCGCTTGCGGTGTCAAGAATAGTGACACCTGATCTACTGGCGGCCTCAAGCAGTGACATCGCCTCAAAGTTGCTCGGGCGCCCATTTCGATTAGTGACTCC
>Ga0114967_10002447_pt1 | contig 15491 bp, 13 predicted proteins | sample M_130628_MF_Meta_FD_92639 | JGI IMG/M metagenome (GOLD analysis project Ga0114967, IMG submission 92639) | Freshwater microbial communities from Lake Montjoie, Canada to study carbon cycling - M_130628_MF_MetaG | ecosystem: Environmental > Aquatic > Freshwater > Lake | place: Lake Montjoie... | reverse complement strand
GGTAGTGTGATGGTAAGGATTCCTTAGTAAATGAGTAAAATGTCTATTTTTAGGGTGTATTTTTTCTTAAAAATTAAATTAATTATTTACTTGAGTTAAATTGCATATTATTTGTCTCGTTTCACGAGCCAGCCTCTTTGGTGTATGTAAAATAATGCTGTCAATGTTGCGATCCAAATACTGCCAGTATACAGTGCCACACGAGTTGTTTCGAGGTATGCCAACATGGCAATGACCATACACATGAAGGCTGAAGCTATTAATGGAGCGGTGGGCCACCATGGAACTGGAAACAGGAGGGAGGCAACTTCATCTTTTGACATTTGGCGACGCATCTGGATTTCTGATATTAAGATGGCTACCCATACCCACAGTGTGGCAAATGATGCAATGGACATAATGATGATAAATGTTTTTTCGGGAATTCTATAATGATAGGTCAATAAAACACCCGATCCAAGTACGAGCATTATCGCCAGAACGGCTACATAAGGGACCCCCTGTTTAGACAAATGCATGAAGTTTTGTGGTGCTTGTTTTTGTTGTGCCATACCGTAAAGCATTCGGCCTACCGAATAAATATCGCTGTTGATTGCCGAAACAACAGCTACAATAACAACTAAATTCAGGATTCCTGCTGCTGAATGGATACCTAGCTTAGCGAATATTTGGACAAATGGGCTACTTTTTCCGTCGATTTTCGACCAGGGAAAGATGGACATGAGCACTGCCATGGTCAATATGTAGAAAAGTAAGATCCGTATAGGAACAGCATTGATCGCCTTTGGTATAGCTTGTGCTGGATTAGCTGCTTCTCCTGCAGTAATACCAATCACTTCGATACCTCCATAAGCAAACATAACTACCGTTAATGAAACCATAAGTCCTTTTATACCATTTGGAAAAAAACCTCCGTGTTGCCATAGATTAGTGATTCCACTAGGTTGTTCAGATAGTTTTAATCCAAATAAAATGATTATCAGGCCACCTATAATCATACCTACAATAGCAGACACTTTAATAATAGATAGCCAAAATTCTACTTCGCCAAATATCTTGGCCCGAAGCAAATTCATGCTTCCGATGAGGACGATAATACCAGAAATCCAAATCCATTGTGCTACATCTGGGTACCAGTAGGACATATAGACGCCGAACACAATGACATCAGCTAGACAAACAACAGCCATTTCTAACACATAAGTCCATCCTGTTAAAAAACCTACTAGTGGACTGATATATTCACTTGCGTATTGACCAAATGAGCCAGAAATGGGTTTGTGAACGGCCATTTCACCTAGACAGCGCATAACAATGTAGACAGCAGCTCCTCCGATGAGGTAGGCTAAAATGACAGATGGACCAGCTAATTGGATAGATGAAGAGGATCCGTAAAATAACCCTGTCCCAATTGCAGATCCAATGGCTAAGAAGCGAATCAACCGTGAACTGAGTTGTTTTTTAATTTGTTCTTTCATGTGTTTTATAAATTTTTTTTGTCAAAAAATGAATAATAGGTGCCACATGGTGATTACACATATAAATGGCAATAAATTCTTTATTAAATTTAGAATGGGTGGGGCTTGATGCGAAATAGGACTATTCAGTATAATCATTGTACAACAGGTGCTGTACATGTTAATGATTCAGTTTGTAGTGAGTATAATAAAAGGTTGAGAAGAAAAAAGTGTTGTAGTAACCTCTATATAGACTATTCGCTGCCCTTACAATGGACAGAATGAGTAGTCGCAGATATAATATGATATGTATGCAGGAGCATCATGTCGGAGTGTGTATAGATCGAATAAAATAGAATTATTCTGTTTTAGTACTGTAGCCCGTAGGGGAATCGAACCCCTGTTTCTAGAATGAAAATCTAACGTCCTTACCCCTAGACGAACGGGCCATTATTTCAATAAAAGGTTCTCTTCAGAACCTAGGTAGCGGGGGCCAGACTCGAACTGACGACCTTCGGGTTATGAGCCCGACGAGCTACCAACTGCTCCACCCCGCACTGTGACAATTTTTTTAAAAGCTAAACAAGTAGTGATATGCACGCCTCAGCTCCTTTTAAATTGGACTGCAAAGATATATTTCGTTTCTTTGTGCTCCAAATATTTTTTAAAAAAAATAATATGCCGCATAAAGCTGGATTCGTTAGTATCATCGGGAAACCAAATGTTGGAAAATCTACGCTAATGAATGCCCTCGTAGGGGAGAAAATGGCCATTATAACGCCTAAAGCCCAAACTACACGTCACCGTATCTTAGGCATTGTTAATGAATTAGATTATCAGATTGTATTTTCTGATACGCCTGGCGTGATAAAACCGGTGTATGGTATGCAAAAATCGATGATGGATTTTGTGAATGGCTCGTTGGTTGATGCGGATGTCGTGCTGTTTGTAACCGATATTAATGAGAAGTATGATGAAAATGATGTGATCGAAAAACTTAAAAAAGTAGAGTCACCAGTTGTTGTAGTCATCAACAAGATTGATAAATCATCCGAGGAGCTCGTCAAAGGAAAGATCAATTACTGGCAAAATCTATTGAATCCGTCGGCTATTTTCGCCATATCGGCATTGCATGATCACAACGTATCGGCGGTAATGCAATTTGTATTAGATCATTTACCAGAGCATCCAGCATATTATGATAAGGATATCTTAACAGACCGATCGGAACGCTTTTTTGTATCGGAGATCATTCGTGAAAAGATTTTTAAATTGTATGAGAAAGAGATTCCATACAGCACAGAGGTTATTATTACGGGGTTTAAGGATGAACCTTCGATTGTTCGTATCAGTGCCGAGGTGATTGTCGAGCGCGATTCTCTAAAAAATATTATCATCGGTAAAGGTGGCGAAATGTTGAAAAAAGTAGGAACGTATGCCCGGAAGGACATGGAGGAGTTTTTACAAAAGAAAGTATTCTTGGAGATATTTGTAAAAGTGATAGCAGATTGGCGTAATTCCAAAAACTACTTGAAACGATTTGGATACGAGGATTAGTACGGAGTATCTAGTACCGAAATAATAGGACATGATGTGTATCGAAATAAATTTGCGTGAGGGATAGAAGTGAAAAGCCCGCAGTGGAGCTCTTGCGAAACGAGGACTTGTAACGGATAGCCCGACCCGAAGGGGCACGCCCATATGCATTATAGGAAAACATTACATTAAATATTAAAACTAAATACTGAGTACGATGTACTCGGTACTAAATACTAACAAATGAGTAATATAGTAGCGATAGTAGGTCGGCCGAATGTTGGAAAATCAACTTTATACAACAGGTTGACAGAAACCCGTAAAGCAATTGTGGATGATTATAGTGGTGTGACCAGAGATCGTCATTACGGGACAGCTGAATGGACAGGTAGAAATTTTACAGTAATTGATACAGGAGGGTATGTTGCACATTCAGAAGATGTGTTTGAAGCAGCAATACGAGAGCAGGTGGTGATTGCCATTGAGGAAGCAACCGTGATTTTGTTTATGCTTGATGTGACCACGGGTATTACTGATTTGGATGATGATATTGCAAAACTACTTCGTCGTAGCAAAAAGCCTGTTTTTGTCGTGGTAAATAAAGTAGATAACAATCAACGGTTAAGTGATGCCAACGTATTCTATAGTTTGGGCTTGGGCGATTTGTATTCTATTTCATCGATGACAGGTTCTGGTACTGGAGAGCTGCTTGATGAAGTGATCAAACATTTTGAAGTAGAGGTAGAAGAGGATCATACACTTCCAAAATATGCGATCGTTGGACGGCCGAATGTTGGAAAGTCATCCTTGATTAATGCTCTCATTGGCAAAGAACGAAATATTGTAACGCCAATTGCTGGTACCACGCGTGATTCCATCCATATTCATTACAAGCAATATGGGCAGGAGTTTATGTTGATTGACACGGCTGGATTGCGAAAAAAGACGAAGGTGAAAGAGAATATCGAGTTTTATTCTGTGATGCGTACCATTAAAGCACTGGAGGAAGCCGATGTGGTTATTTTGATGATTGATGCGACCGAGGGATTGGAATCTCAGGATGTTAATATTTTTCATTTAGCTGAAAAAAATAAAAAAGGAATTGTTATTCTGGTGAACAAGTGGGATCTGATCGAAAAAGATCATAAAACAACGAAGGCTTTTGAGGAACAAATTCGATACAAAACAGCTCCATTTACAGATATACCTATTGTGTTTACCTCGGTAGTAGAGAAGCAGCGTATATTGAAGGGAATTGAAGAGGCAGCCCATGTTTTTGAAAATAAGTTCAAAAAAATCCCAACATCGAAGCTGAATGATATCATGTTGCCCATTATTGAGAGCTATCCCCCTCCAGCTACCAAGGGTAAATATGTGAAGATCAAATATGTGACACAAATCAATGCAACATCGCCCATGTTTGCTTTTTTCTGTAACCTTCCTCAGTACGTTAAGGAGCCTTATAAACGTTTCATTGAAAATAAACTTCGCGAAAATTTTGACTTTAGTGGAGTTCCCATTCAAATTTATTTTAGACAAAAATAGAGCTCATTAAACCCTCTTCAAAAGAGAGAGCTTTTTATTGCAACACCTATGAAGATCGTTGAACATATAGCAAATGCAAAAGGAAAAGCATTATTCTCATTCGAGTTACTGCCTCCAGTCAAGGGGCAAAGTATTCAAGATGTGTATGATGCAATCGATCCATTGATGGAGTTCAAGCCTCCATTTATTGATGTGACCTATCACCGTGAGGACTACATTTACAAACAGCACAATAGCGGTTTGCTGGAAAAAGTATCGTATCGAAAACGTCCTGGTACGGTTGCTATTTGCGCTGCCATTATGAATCGTTACAAGGTGGATGCGGTTCCTCATTTAATATGTGGAGGTTTCACCAAAGAGGAAACTGAAAATGCCTTGATTGATCTTCAATTTTTGGGTATTGATAACGTTCTAGTTTTACGAGGAGATGCACGCAAGGCGGATGCTGGATTTATTCCAACACCCAATGGACATACCTATGCGAGTGATTTGTTAGAGCAGGTGGCTGGAATGAATAAGGGTATGTATTTACACGAGGATCATGATAAGGCCTATAAAACCAATTTTTGTATTGGTATTGCAGGCTATCCCGAAAAACATTTTGAAGCTCCCAATCTAAATGCTGATTTTAAATTTTTGAAGAGAAAAGTAGATTTAGGGGCAGAATTTATCGTCACACAGATGTTTTTTGATAATTCTAAATACAAAGCATTTGTAGATAAGTGTCGTGAACATGGAATCACAGTTCCCATTATTCCTGGGCTAAAACCGATTACGTCATCTAAGCAGATCATTAGCTTGCCCAAAATATTCCACATTGATATTCCAGAAGAATTAAGTGAATCTGTATTGGCCTGTAAATCCGAAAAAGAAGTAAAAGAGATAGGTATCGAATGGATGATCAATCAATGCAAGGAATTGGTTGACTTGGGCGTACCCGTTTTACATTTTTATACGATGAGTAATCCTGGGCCAACAAAAAAAATAGCTCAGGCAATATTTTAACTACTTAGGTTGGGATTAATATTTCAACCCCAACATGATGCCGAAAAACCAGGTTCTTAATTGATAGTAGTATGGATTACCTGTTGAGTAATTCGTATTGTATGAGATGCCGCTCTCATTTTGGGTGTTTAACACATTATTTACTGACATAAAACAAGTAATTGCTGTTTTGTTGAATTCAAAATGTCTACTTAGGTTCACATCAAACCTGTTATAACTCCCAGCTTGTTGGCTGTATAGGTCATTGCTAAACGTTGGATTATAAAAACTAGTTTTTGTATCAAAGGTAGAGCCAATGATGGGGGTATCGTAACTACCTGGTCTTCCGATATAGATAAGGGATGAAGAAAATAGCTTTGGATTGGTATAATTCAGTGATGCTTTTATGAAAAAATCAAATTTTTTGTCGCCATTATAAGTTCCTCCATCTACGGTCAGTATTTGATTTAAATAGGTATTTGCTAGGGTAATTTTCAGATACCGATGCAAGTATCGCTCGTATGATAGTTCTGCGCCAAATGTATTTATTCCACTAATATTTAAGGGGGTATCGGTTGGCTCTTGTCCAGTTTCATCTATATAAAATGACGCTGCTTTTAACAAGGTGTTTTTATGTTTATAGGTGTATTCTAACGCAATTTGATTGCTCTTTAGCAAGTTGAATTGCTTATGATAAAAATCAGGTAATGAGTAGCTATTGTATTTACCTCCGCTTAAGGATAAAGATTGATCATTATTGATAGTGTATCTTAATCCTAACTGAGAGCTTAAATAAGAACGTTGTGTATTAGTAGGAATGTTACTTCGAAGTCCGTAAAAAACATTCCATTGGTCAGTTAGGTTCCAATTGGAATAAAGATATGCTTCTATATTATGGTTATTAATATCGGTTGTTTGTTGATAATTAGGAGAGCTGGGTGATTGTGCATAAAAGTATAGGGGAATAAGATCATCGAATATGTTTGATTGATAATCGTAGGTGAGACCTGTTTGTATGCTCATACTGTTAGAAACAAAATGTTTGTAATTGGCGGAGGCATAGGTTTGAAGGATTTTTTTATGAGAAATGATATTGCCAAATAAAAAATCTTTTTTTGCTTTGTCGAATCCCGTATTGATGCTAAGAACACCATTGTTCATGTAATACATCAGATTATTGATCGAGAAAAAACGATTTTTACTTGATGTTGATTGTCCGACATAGGTATATGCCTCCGTTCCTGCGTCGTAGTTTTCAGTGATGAAATAATTAAAAGAGTTGAACTCAACTCTTTTGGATAGTTTAGCATGATAGTTAAGACCGGCATCCTTCATTCCAAATTCATTCAGGTTGGCCACACTAGGTTTATTGACTTGGATGAAAGGCCCAGAGAATTGATAATTACTAAATAGCTGTGTAAATGAATTTTGTTTAATTTTTTGGGATAAAAAAATACCAAAACTTGCTAATGTTGCAGAAAATTGCAGTTGATTGTGAGGCAGTTCAGTTAAGGTGGTGATATCTACCAAGCCTGAACTTGTATTACCATAAATTAATGGCGGATTACTTGCGTATGCGTATTCGTTACCCACCACTTCGGTATTGAAAATACTAAAGCCTCCTACTTTATTGATTTGCGTATTTCTGACGGGTTGATAAATGGGTACACCATTCAAAAATACGCGTGTCCGATCGATGGAGCTCCCTCTGAAAGAGGGGTTCGCAGACTCGTCTGTGGTTGTGGAGGAAGGAAGGAAGGAGATCGCTTTTAAAGGATCTCCTTGTGATGTAGGATTTAAATATATATCTAATTTGGTTAGGTGGACGGCAGAAAAGTCTTCAGATATTGGGTTTCTGGCTGTGATGATTACCTCTGCCAAGGAGTAGCCACTGCCCTTCAAGACAACAATTAATGAGTCGCTCAAGGATCGCTTATTTAGTGAAATCTTTTTTATTTTGTATCCAACAAAGGAAACAATTAGCGTGTCATTCATACTACTGATTGGCAGCTGAAATTTTCCATCTAAATCTGTAGACGTGCTTAGCTGTGCATTACTTTTTAGATATACGTTAGCAGCGAATATAGGCTCATCTCTACTATCCTTCACAAGTCCTTTTAACACCGTTTGTGAAAAAGAGAAAATGGAAAAAAGAAATAGGAAGGCCGTTAAAAGAATAGCTTTCATGCAGGTCAGTATTTAGTACCTAGTAATTAGTACTGGGTATTTAACATTCAATTGGTGTTAAATCCTCTAATAAAGTAACCATAGAATCTTTTTTATTGGAAAAGGTTCTATGGTAGGAGGTGTATGACCAGGCTTATTTTCCAACCAATTGGGAGGCTAATTGGTTGATGATATAGCTTTTGGGACATTCTTTTATGCCTTTTTCATAATACTGCTTTGCTAAATCCCATTTTTTGTTCTGGATATAGTATTTGATCAGCATCTCATAGGACTCTTCTTTTCCCCAGGATGGTAAATATTGGTTAGGTGTTTTTTGTGTAGGTAGAGAAATCGCTTTTAGTAAATATTTTTCTACCAGTTTGCCACCTCCATATTTTTTAGGTGTGTAAAAATTGTTGCTTGCAAACACATAGTTTGCTCTTAGGTTACTTGAATCTATTGCAAGTGCATTTTCTATATCCTTATTTATTTCTTGTGAAATGAGCATGGCATCCCCAGTTCTAAATTGAATAGAAAAACTTTGAAGCAAGGCAAGAAGTGCATAGTCTTCAGAATTTTTGTTTTTTATACTCTTTAGCCAGTTTAGTCCTTTATCAGCTTCATTTTCTGCAGCTTTTTTATTGTTTTGTTGCAGGTAATAGATGGACGCATAATACTGTAAGTAGCCTTGCCAATACAAGATGATGTTTTGGTTTTTGGCTTTGTACAGATCACTCAAACCTTTGCTTATTTTGTCTAGTTCATCACTTTTGTGAGATAACAAACTGGCTACAAAAGCCTGATAAACCTTGTTTTGTATTCCCAATAGAAGTGAATCTGGCGGAATAGGGGGGGGCGTGGACATCGATTGGGTTTGATGCTCGGTGATTTGTGAGTTGTCGATTTGTTTGGTGTTACTGGTGTTACCATTACAGCTGCCAACAAACAAGGAAATGATAAACAATAATCGAATCATGTGATAGGGTTTTTAAGGTTTATGTAAATAGATGATTGTATTTTATTGAAAAAAGGATGAGTCCAATCCAAGCTGTAAAGTGAATGTACCATTTATAACTAAATTGATAGTTTGAAAATTTTTCTTGATATAAATCAGAATACGATTTTTGTTTGTTTGTGTTTGTATAATCAAACTTAGTTTTTGTTACCGCAGCGATCGTGATATCTGAATAAAACGGATTTGACTCTAAAATGAGTTGAACAACAAAAGCATGGTATAAATTTTTAATACCAAAGAAATGAAATAAGAGTGCTATGATAAATAAGGTAACTGTTACAAAAGATCCAGAGAAAAGATAGATGAGCCTTTGTTTTTCCATTCGTGGCCATTCAATGGCGACAAAAAAGTGAGGGTATGGTTTTAGTTGGAAGCTTATTTTTTGAATATCTAAACCCATTATTTTAGCCGAAATCACATGCCCTGATTCATGAAAAATCATCAATGACATCACAAAAAGTATGATTTGTAGGATATCAACAAGTGTCATCGGCCGAATTTAACTTTGTTAAACAGGTAGTAAAATAGAGCTATTGTAAATAATAGCCAAGCGATAATGGAAGTATGGAACCCCTCTCCTCTGAGAATACTTAATATAGAATTTAGTGGAAGAATATTGCCCACTAAATTGATCATCTCGTTCTCAATATGATATAAGGCCTTACTGGTAAATAACATGATGAAATAGATTAAGTTGATCAATCCTGCAGATGAGTTATGTTTAATGCCTGAAAATGTAATCACCAAGCCTGTAAATGAAAACAGGAACAGTCCGATGAAAATACCAGACACAAAATCGAGTAGTTGAGATAGGGTAACGGAGTAGTCAAATGCCAGTTTTGCTGTTAAGCAAAGAAGCGCAACAATGAAGAGTAATGAGATAATGCGGCTCAGTATTAGCCCTGTAAAATGCCAGAGGATATTGAATGGTAATTTTCTAAGGTATTTAATTAAGCCACTGGCGTAGTATTCCTTCACGACAGGTCCAACGGCAAATAAACCGTCGCTTGCCACCGTCATGCCTATGATCCCTGAAAGAAGTAATGAGATATAATCTTTATCTGCCGCCCCCCACAGGTTTCCGAAAATAAAAAAAAGAAATACCGGAAATACAAGGGAGAAAAATACAGCCTGCTTGATTCTCAAAAACATCAAGAATTGATAATATGTTGACTGTCCTAAGATCTTAATCATGTGGTCATATTATGAACGTGAAATAAATAGGCATCTTTTAAATCTACCTCTTGAATGGAGAAATTGCTGGTCAATGTGTTGATAGTTTTTAATAGATCTGACTTTTCGTCAAAGAAAATATGGATACTCTCGTCGTAGATATAATATTGCCAGTTGGTTAGGTTTTTAGCAAAATCGTCGGTGTTACTGATGGTGATTTTTTTGAGTGCTGGTAAAGTTTCTAGTATTTGTTTAGGACTTTTGGGTTGATGTATTATTTTTCCTCCGTAAATGAATCCAATCTTGGTGGCCTGTTTTTCTGCTTTCTTCCAATCATGCGTAGTGAAAAAGATGGTTCTGTTTTTATTTTTCAGGGTGTTCCAAATGCGTCCAGTAATGGTGGGGTCTAAGTTGGCAAATGGTTCATCTAATACCAATAGATCGGGATTATGAATAATAGATAGTAGGATGCCCACTCTTTTTTTTTCTCCTTGAGATAGTTCTCTCGTGAGTGTTTTTTGTATTTTTTGTATTTCGAATAGTTCAAAATACTGCTTCTCGATATCTTGGTATTTTAGTCCATAAATGGATGTGAAATAACGTATGGATTCCTCCACTTTTAACATCGGAAATAAGGGCGAATGATCATAAAGAACCCCTATTTTATCGAAGTTAGATTTTGTATTTTCGAAAAAACGCACATGTCCTTTATCTGGTTTGATGTCATTCAGTATGATGTCGATGAGTGTTGATTTTCCGGAGCCATTTTCTCCTAGTAAAGCAAAAGAATCTTGGGTGTCAACGGAGAGGCTCACATTGCTCAAAATGGTTTTTCCTTTTACCGTGTAGGTGATATCTGATACGATAATATCCTTCATTATACTTTTTATATTATGCGTGTGTGGGCTTGCCAATCACCATCACGTTATTAATTGTCTCAAAAACGCCATCTATTCCTAAAAAATCATTTACCTGATCATCATTATATCCGCCCAATATACACGATCCAAGCTTGATGGATTCGGCAATGAGGCTTAACATGAGCCCTAGCGCACCCGATTCTTGCATCAAAAACCGATATCCTCTATCACGATATTTGATGAATAGTCTTTCGATCATTCCTGTGATGATGATCAAGGCAGCGCAATCATCCATATTAATGTATGGTTCAGCTTGAATAATGCTAGATAGGTTGGGTACGAAATGTCCCTCCTTTATTTTTTCAAGACAATTTTGATCGGGTCGGTAATGATATAATCCAGATGGAATGTGGGCGTTAAATAGCACAATATAAATTTCCAGAGGATACAATCCACCTGCTGCGGGAATATTTCGCATGCCTATATGCTCTTCTGAAGTAAGCCCTTCAATTTTGCCTTTATAGGTTACTCCGTATGCATTATGTAGCAATAAACTTAACTCATTTAAAGAGAGTTTATACGTTTTGTCGAAATCTCGAGCACTTCGTCGTTTGGTGATGACATCAAAAAAATGATTGCTGTTGTTATGTTGCCCATAAATGGATAAATCTATTGTCTCGCGACCTGGATAACACTTAAATGGTTGGCTCGATCGTTCGAGTACAAACGGATTGCTAAAAGCGCCAATATTTTCCCCCAAAATTCGGGTAGAATGGGTCGTGAGTTTGGAATTTTCGTGATACAGCATGGCCATCGAGTCTTCGATATTTTTTTTCCCATACATGGATCCATCTTTGTCATCACATTTATCTCTTAGTTCAGTTATGCGCATCGCAATGTTTTTTTGAAATGTTTAGCCTCACCCTGCCCTCTCCAAAGGAGAGGGTTCTGTTATTTTAGTTTTTTTTAGTTCGGTTACAGGAGGTGTTTTTGAAATATGTTCTGGTAGTCGTATAGTCACCTTCTCCTTTGGAGAGGGCTGGAGTGAGGCTTTTAAGGAAATGGATGTGGATATTTATTTAGGTGATGATAGTCAAATGTTTTATAGCCTAGTTTTTTAGGAACTGAATATAGTCGATCACCTCCCAAAAAGTAAAAAGGATAGGCTCCTGAAAGTTGTATTAATTGTGGTATAAATACTTTGATACTAAAAAAACCGAGTTGCCTAATGTCAGGTGTGGTAATATCTTTGAACAAAACAGCATAGTTTTTATCCTTCATAATTTTAACAATGTTTCTGATTTCCTCTTGGTCGCTATTTGTGCTTTTTTTAAATAGATCAATCTTCTTACTTTCTTTGGCTTCGGTCCATTTCTCGAAAATATGCCATAAGTCGGGCCTCTTGGTATAAAGGACGGAATGATCTTCAAAACTGTGGATCAAGCTATAGTCATCAGAAGGGTTCCAGTCTTTTTTTTCTCCTAGTAAGTACCGGAAGTAGGGGACTGCTTGTCCAATTTCTTGAATGGTTTTTTGCAAAGCCTCACCGTAGGTAGCTCTGGTAGATGCACCAATGGCGATGAATTTGCCAAAATCGCTTTCGCCAAAGCAGAACCCGAGTACCGTTGGAATCTGAAGATCATAGGTGATATCAAAGAAATGCCAATCGTACTTAGTGGGAAAATGATCATCAATATAGTGTTGAATTTCTTTCGTAATGACTATTTTTTGGGGAACAAGATTGTGCATCCAAGTTAAAACAAAGCTATCTCGTTCGATGGATTCATATAAGCCACATAGAATGGCTTTGTAATAATTGGTATGTGCTGCCAAACCAGTAGAGGTGCTTACCGTGATACCTCTTTCATCTTGACTAAAAGGAAGATAAATAAACTGACCAGGTAGATAGGTTTCTTTTCCATTTGTCAGATCAATAGTAGGGAACCAAGTTAGTTCAATATCCTCGGTAAACGGATGAACTCCCTGCATTCCACTGGGTATTTTTTTGTACTGTTCTTCATGAAAAAGTGCAAATTCAGCAGGGTGAATGGCATGTTTTGGAAGTGCTTTATAGGATGATCGAATGCTTTCATCTAAATCATAGAACACAGAAGCGTAGCGTTCAACTGTCTCGCCTATTGTTCCTAAGATCGCATTTTCCCATTTAAAACCACACCCTGAGCTTCGCCCTCCATAACTTTCTCCTGATAAATACAACGTGTTGGCAGGCCATATACCATAGCTGATCATGAGTGGATCTACATTCATTCGAGGTAGCTTGGTAATTTGGTAAAGTATACCGATCTCATAGGAGATGATTTTTAATCCGTCGTTTATCGTAGAAATATTCATAGGTGTGATTATTTCAGTTGAGTTATTTTAAGGTAACCAGTTCAAGCCATGGAGCTGGGTGGTATTCTAACGACGGTTTACAAACTTCACAAAATGGTTTTTTTAATAATGTATGTTGGGTGATCTTAAAACTGATTGCATCAAAGTTCAGTAAGGTTCTCCACGTTACAGGTAGACTCCACTCTTGAAAAAACTTCATAACCTCTAGCAGTGTCAAATTTGCGATGGCGTAATACATCAAATCGGCGTTGGGCAAGATATCTGGTTTAGATCCTATTTTATGATCCCTTAAATGGCGTTCATATGAATCTAGAAACAATGGATAATCGTGATTGCTTTTTATTCGGCCTATTAAGCAATGGTAACAACCTGTTTCTTTCCCATAAAATAGTGGACCAATTTTCATGGATACACCTTCAATACCTGCAACATAGAGCCATGGTTTATTATTTTTTAGCGCATGTTTATTGACTAGCTCTGCATGGTATGGCGACCACTCATTTCCATCAATAATCAAAAAATCAGATTGATTGACGATGGATTCTATGTCATGTTCATGCTGTAAGTCATTATAAGGATAAAGCACACTGCTTTTAAATGATTGACTTTTTGCTGTTTGGAGTAGTGCTTGAGCAAGCTCTCCATTGCCGACAATCGATAGTATAGAATCTGATACTTGTTTTTTATCCGATTTACTTGGTCGATACTCACCAGTGTAATTCTGATCATCTTGTAGATGGATAGACATATCTACCGACAAGAGCTCATATTCATCCAGTATTTTTAAAACATCAATGACCTTGGGCTCACTGTATTGTTTGGCTAGTTTAGCTTTAAGTTGTTTTAAAGAAACTGAAGTATCCTTTTGTAGAATAGCAACTACTTCCAAAAAAATATTTTCTCTTTCCTGATCATCAAACTCTAAAGCATACGAGTTTGTTTTCGTTCGTAGCTGGAAGCAGTTATTATTTTCGTCTTTGAAGACATCAAAATTTTGAAGCATAAATACGTCATTTAATATCAATCTGTATTTTATTTTTTTGTTTATTTTATCAATTTTAACAATATTTTTTTAATTAAAAATTTGTTTTTGGTTTTGTTTTAAAAATAAATTATTGTAGATCGTCGTAAAATGATTTGATGAAATTTAGGAAGGGTATTTTACCTGTGGTCCGTGTTGCCACTGGACCACAGGGGGGATCATCTTTTACTTGTTTTAGGTCGTTTGCAGACCCTATGCGGGAATAGTGGTAGTAGAATGGGGGATTACTAAAGCTTGGTATTATTCTGCCATATTATGATAAACGGCCTGAACATCATCGTCGTCTTCCAGTTTATCGATTAGTTTTAGCACATCAGCAGCTTGCTCTTCTGTTATTTGAGACATCGAAAGTGCAATACGTTCTAGTTTAGCACTGATGACAATGATTGACTTTTCTTCCAAGGCTTTTTGCATTTTGCCAAAGTCTTCAAATGAAGTGTGGATGACACCAATATCTTTTCCATCGGCATCTTCTTCAACATATAAATCTTCGAGCCCAGCGTCGATCAATTCTAGTTCTAATTCATCCAAGTCGAGCGCACTCGGGTCGAAACGAAAAACAGATTTACGATTGAAAATAAAGTCGAGGGAGCCTGTCTTGCCTAGTGTTCCACCACATTTGGTGAAATAACTGCGCACATTGGCAACTGTACGATTGGTATTATCGGTGGCTGTTTCCACTAAAATGGCTACACCATGTTGGGCATATCCCTCATAAACAATTTCTTCGTAATTGCTTTCGTCTTTATTCGATGCACGTTTAATAGCTGCTTCTACACGGTCTTTAGGCATATTGACTGCCTTCGCATTTTGAATAGCGGTACGTAAACGTGAGTTTGCTTCTGGACTAGGGCCTCCTGATTTGACAGACATGACAATTTCTTTTCCTAAGCGGGTGAATTGTACAGCCATCTTGGCCCAGCGTTTAAATTTTCTTTCTTTTCGAAATTCGAATGCCCTTCCCATATGTTCTTATTTGTTGTTTACATTGTGGGAGCAGAAAATCTTCTGCCCTAAATTATCTATCTTAAACCTTACGCTCCTATTTTTTATTTCGATTTTAAATTATGGAGCATATCCTCAGTCATCTTTGAAAGATCAAATTTTGGTTTCCAGCTCCAATCATTTTGCGCCTGACGATCATCAATTGATTGTGGCCAACTATTGGCGATGGCTTGTCTAGGATCCTTATTGGTATAACTAATGGTAAAATTTGGAAGCTGTTTTTTTATTTCGGCAGTCAGCATTTCTGGAGTGAAGCTCATTCCAGCCAAATTATAACTAGATCGTATACGGATGTGTTCGGCAGGAGCGCCCATCAGTTCAATGGTACCGCGAATGGCATCGTCCATATACATCAT
>Ga0114967_10002445_pt1 | contig 15496 bp, 19 predicted proteins | sample M_130628_MF_Meta_FD_92639 | JGI IMG/M metagenome (GOLD analysis project Ga0114967, IMG submission 92639) | Freshwater microbial communities from Lake Montjoie, Canada to study carbon cycling - M_130628_MF_MetaG | ecosystem: Environmental > Aquatic > Freshwater > Lake | place: Lake Montjoie... | reverse complement strand
ATAGACAAATTGCCATAAAACTTCTCCAACATATAATACGGATTTGGCGCCGGCTTAATATTCTTCTTATAGTCGTAAATCTTTGAATAAATATGATTTAATAAATGGTAGCGCTCAAACTTCGCCGAGCTATCAATTGGCTCGTTCATTAGATGCGCTACACCACACTCCGGACTACAAAAGCAGCCATACACGTGATATGTGCCATTGATATAATGCTTAGGCACGTAAACCGGGGGATTGTCAAAGTCACATGTACACCAAAAGCAGGCGGACTTCTTATTGTTGACGTTGTTAATATGTAAATTGTGCTCTAATTGCTTCAACTTGCGCCACACATTTTTTGAGCAGGTTTTGTTGTCGACCTCGTCATCATCGTCGTCGTATTCGTCATCATCGTCATTGTTGTAATTGCTGTAATTGTTTCTAGACAAGTCCAAGTCACTCTCTCTATACTTTGCTATATCTCTGATTTTATCATCATTCTTTAAATCATTCTTTATATCATTCTTTAAATCATTCTTTAAATCATTCTTTCCTAAATTTGTATTCACCATAATATTGAATCCTTTGATATCATTTATACCTCCGCCCCCTGAATTTGAAACCGGCAAACTTGGCTTTGGCATGTTCTCATTTTTATTGAGCAAGTCGTAATTTAGGTTGCCTGAGTTGAAATTATATGATTCAACCAAACAGGAAGATGGTTGCTGGAGGTCTTTTAAAGAGCATTTAAGATGGAGAATGATGTTTGGTTTGTCGATTTTTAGTGTCTCATTTGCTACAAAATTTTGGATGATTTTGCCACCCTTTGGTTTGCGACCACGTTTCTTGGTTGTTTTCACGTCATCGCCATCCTTTTTATCGGTGTCTGCGTCATGTTCATTTAAATCTAGTTCTTCATTTAAATCTTGTTCCTCAATTAAATTTGGTTCTTCATTTAAATCTTGTTTAAAATCTTGTTCTTGTTTCTCATTTACAACTAACTCTACTGTATTTTTTAAAGTGCTAATATTAGTAGGAGTAGTAGCATTCAAGGCAGTTAACAATTCTTGTTTAGATTTTCTGCCTCTTTTTGGCTTTGTTACTTCTACGTTTTTTACAACTTCTTTTGCGCTTGTTACTGTGTTTGCTGCTTCGCTTTTTGCTACTGTGTTTGCTGCTTCGCTTTTTGCTACCGTGTTTGCTGCTACTACTTCGTTTGCGCTTTTTGCTACCGTGTTTGCTGCTACTACTTCGTTTGCGCTTTTTGCTACTGTGTTTGCTGCTTCGCTTTTTGCTACTGTGTTTGCACTTGTGTCTTTTTTAGACACTCTAGGTTTTCTTGTTTTTACTACAGTATCAGGAACTACAGTATTAGCAACTACAGTATCAGGAACAACCGTATTAGGAACTATAATATCAGTAATTTTGGCAGCATTTGACTTTCTAGGCATTATTTGTTAGTTGTATATTAAATAGGTTCATCAATTTAAATCATTTTAATATATAATTTTCTTAAAATGATTATAAAAAACATTTTCGGCAAACCGGTATATAATTATCGGAACCCACGACTGTCTGTTCAGTTTCCCTAGTAATGCGCTTTGAAAAAATCCCAGGCGTCCCATCTTTACACATGCTACAAAGTGAAGTCAGTTTAGTCACCTTATCTGACAACGGTATTAGATCCAATATTTGCCCAAACTTCTTGCGTTCGAAATCGCCGTCCAATCCCCCAACATAAATCTTCTTTCCCAAAGACAATAAACTAACAACTACTTCATATAAATCGGCAAAGAATTGGCCTTCATTAATGATAATAACTTGCGCGTCTTGAATATTGGTTAAAATCTTTGTTAAATTGTCGGTCTTAATACAAGGTATCATAACTTTGTCATGTGTTGACAGCAATGTGTCGTGATATCTCTCGTCAATACAATGATTTATAACGGCAACAGGAATATTACAAAACTTACACTGTTTGTAAATGTCTACTAGACGACTGGTCTTGCCTGAGAACATAGGACCGATGATTAGCTCTAAGTACGCAGTACGACAATCAGAATACGAATTACAGGTTTCAGTCATTTTGAATATTAGTATAAATTGTATGAATATTTCTAAATAGGTTTTCTAACCTATATTTACTTTTCATTGTTTAAAAGACATTATAAAAAAGACATTATAAGAAAGACATTGTAAAGAAGACTTAGAACTAACAAACCCACTTCTATTATAAATACAAATGTCTAAATTTCTCAGGCTAACATATCATTTAATAAATACAAGATACATTACAATGATTAGTATGTATAGAGGCGAATATCATATACACATAGGTAAATCGGTTGAAAACAGTATACAAGGTTTTACGATGTTAGGGACTGGATTTTTTTCAAGAGACGCCTCGACTATTGCTATCAAGGAAAAAGAACATCCTGAAAATTACAAAATAGTAACTGATTGGATAAATAAAAATGAAGATTTATAAAATGAACCTGTAAAATAGATTTTGTTAAACCTTTTTTCGGTTACGATGCGAACCATGTAATTCAAAAAATTTATCAACATAATTGAATGGTTTGGTTTTTATTTCTTCATACTTAATATTCATCAAATTAATTCTTTCAATACATTTTGTTTTATCTAATTTTATATCGGATAATACACATTGAACCTTATTATTAATATTATCTACTATGTTTACTAGTGTATTCGTAGGAGTTTCATTTAATTCATTAAAATCAAAAACAACAACATTATCATATTTTTTATATTTTTCATCTATTAAATAATTCATTTCTTGTCTTTCTGAACAAATAAAAACCAATTTAAAGTTTTTTTCGTAACATTTAATTAATCTATCTATATTTGTATCATGATTTTTAATAACAATAATATTTTCAAAATGACTAGCAAAATTTCTGTCCCATATTCCTATAATTTGTTTATTACATAGTTCAGGAATTAACCCATATATAGCATTCACCAACAATGTGCTTGCTGTGTGTTTGGGTGAAGTTTGAATAATTAGTAATTTCATATTTTATATATAATATAAAATATAAAATATAATAATAATATAATCTGTTTATTAGCTAAACTATTAAAAAAGATATTAAATATTATTTATATTAATATTTAAAAATGACTGGAACACCATGGGTTGAACTATTTAGACCGACTAAGTTTGATGACATTGTTTTAGACCCTTTAAATAAGAAGATACTAACAAATATTATTAAAACATCCTATTTCCCCAATTTACTATTTTTTGGACCCCCTGGCACCGGCAAAACGACGACCATTATTAATCTTGTAAATGCGTATCAAGAGGTTCTCGGGCAGAAAAACCACGGTCTAATGATACATCTGAACGCATCCGACGAGCGCGGTATTGATATTATAAGAAACCAAATTAATCAGTTTGTGAATTCCAAATCGCTGTTTAATCAGGGCACCAAATTCGTCATTTTGGACGAAGTCGACTATATGACCAAAAATGCGCAACAGGCGTTAAGATATTTGCTACAAACGTATACAAGTGGTGTGCGGTTCTGTCTGATATGTAACTATATCAGTCGTATTGATGAAGGTCTACAGAATGAATTCTTACGCCTGCGTTTTAATCAGCTACCTGAGCAAGACATTATTGCCTTTTTAAAAAATATATCGGTTTCTGAAAAACTGAATATGACGGATAAATCATTGACACTAATTCAAAAACTATACAAGTCCGATATTCGAAGCATGATTAATTTCATGCAGTCGAATCAGCACATCAAAGACGACGATTTTAATATAATCGACGAGACAGTGTGGTCGTCTCTGTATACTATGATAAAAGACAAATCTGTGCCTAGGACTAACATTATTGATTTTATAAATATTACCAGTTTAAAATACAATATTGATAAAAAAAATATAATCAAGGATTTTCTAAATTATATTATTCGCAACAAGAGAGAGCAAATTACGGCGCCATTCTTGAACTTTGTCGAAAACATAATGCACTTTGAGGACTGTAAAAACAGCCATTATGTGAATTATTCTCTGTCTAAATTGTCTTCGTCATTATCATTATTATTATAAATAGACATTCTCAGTTTGAGCTTCAACATGAAGTCATTCGGAGGCGAGCTTTTAGACGGGTCAAATACATTTTGCTTTAAACTATATTCCTTAAAACTGTATTCCTTAATATTCTTCAACGAAGTAGGGGAGATTTGTGAAAACGGCGTCGAAATGTCCCTTTCATGGATGACGAACAACTTTTTGCTCAACATTTGTTATATTGTATTACGAAAATAAAAATTGAATTATATATATAATTAAATGACTTAAAGACAATAATCGAAGGAATACAATGTTGGCTTTAAGTTCAAAAACAAAAACAATTAATACAAGGGCTAAAAGAGTCCCAAGAGTGAAAGAAAAGGCGGTTATCGATTGTAATATAGATGACGAATGGTCGAGTTTTATAACTAGTCATACAGAGGATTTAAGTGAAAGCGATATAAGCGACAGTGATATAAGTGATAACGAAGGTGATATAAGTGAAAGTGACAGTGATTTAAGTGATTTAAAAGAACACATAGAAATTGATTTAAAGGAAGATAGGGATGTATTTGGCAACACATTGAATTCATTTGTTTCCAAACCGAAACACGTGTCTGCCAATAATAATAATAGTTCAAATATTTCTATTCCGGAACCATCGAACATTTATATTTCCACGAAATCGAAGATTGCGTATTTAACTGACCCGATTGATTTGAAAATATTTTGGGACATCCCAGTAATTCCTTACGCTACTGCTAAAAATGGTGTAATAAAAAAACAAATAAAATTTAATTCAAAAACACCAGAGGATTTAAATATTATTCAAGAAAGACTTCAAACGGAGCTCTATTATGAGGAGCACGTTATGTCACACATTGACAATCCAAATGGCCGCATTAAATTCAAGGACATTCGCAAGGTCACCGTTGGTATTTCCAAGAAGGACATTATGAGTTATCGCTCAAAGAAGAAGCAGGCGTTTTATAATTGCTTTGTAATGATAATACGTCTAAAGATTGATGGGTTGTTTCGAGAGTTTCATATAAAGGTTTTCAATACTGGCAAAATGGAGATACCAGGTGTCCAAAACGATATGATGTTTGAGCTTGTTTTGAAAAACATTATTGAGATTTTACAGCCTTATACAGAGAAACAATTGGAATATAATAAGAAGAGCGACACGGTGCTAATTAATTCTAATTTTAATTGCGGATTTTACATAGACAGAGAGCGCCTCTATGACATTTTAAAATACAAGTACAATATTCAGGCTATTTATGACCCGTGTTCGTATCCGGGTATTCAAAGTAAATTCTATTATGATAGTGAGTTGGGTATTCAAACTGGTATCCAAACGGGGGCAACTGCTAAGACGAATGCTAAAAATGCTAAAAACGCAACTGCTAAGGCTTTAAAAAACAATACTAATACTTTAAAAGCAGAAAAAACAGCACATGCTTTAAATACAGAAAATACAAATATTAGTAACATAACCGAAGTATCCTTTATGGTTTTCAGAACAGGCAGCGTGCTTATTGTTGGGATGTGTGAGGAAAATGTGCTAGTTGAAATATACGAGTTTTTAAAGACATTGTTGAAGGAAGAGTTTTCTGAAATATATCAGGGATTGATTGACATGGAAAGTCATAATAATATCAAAAATAAAAAGAAGAAGATCCGAAAGAAGTTGATTACTGTTTTATAATAAATATCTCTTCTAAATTTATATTTATATCATTGTCAAAATAATGATATATATTTTGTCTGATAATAGAGGCATCAGGCAGTTTTTTCTTTGACAATAAATTTTTGATAAAGTCTTCTATTATTTCTGTATTTCGATTTTCATTTAGATTTCGATTTTCATTTTCATTTAGATTTCGATTATTACTAGAATATGCCAACAAATTTGTAAATAAATAAATATTATCCAAATGATGTTGTTTCAACTTTGTTTTATTCAGGTCTAAATTGTGGACTTTTGTTAAGGATAAAAACTTGTCATTGTTATTTTTAATTTTATTGTCATTATAGTTTTGAAGACAATAATAGACAATGTTTTTATAAATATACATATAGGTGTCCACGTAATGTAATACCGCCTTTTCTTCGGTTAAGAGCTCACGAAATGTCTTTTTATATTCACTGTTAATTTCATATATTGTTTTTTTATAAACAAATGTAGTTGCGTCTCTAGAGCTGAGTTGTAAAAAGGAAACATTGTCGTCGGATATTTGCTCAATAAATTCAATGTAAAAGTAATACGCTTTTTGGCTGTGATAATATGTTAGATCCAAATTTTGAGTATAATAAAACAACATGGAAAACACATGGATGATTGTTTCTAGACCACGCATTACAATGAACTTGTAACAGTCTTGGTTTTTCATATGTATTTTTTCTTCAATAAGTGACAAATATTCGATTAACACACTAACAAATTTTGTTAGTATGTCATGAATAGAATGGGTGTTTTTTGGTCTGTAATTTTCTAGACGAGTTATTATGTAGTGTGGGTTATCTATTACTAAAGTCTGAGCGTTTTGTTTTGTTCCTTTCATTTTATTAATATTTTACTTTATTTTTTTATAAAGAGTAAAGAATAAAGAATAAAGAATAAAGAATAAAGAATATTATTAAATAATGTTTATAAGTATTTAAAGACTTTAAATCAAAAACTAATATAAATGTCTGATAAATCGGCTAATACGTCTAGTGCTATTACTAGTGCTGCCTCTAATTCTGCTTCTAACGCAGCATCTAATGCTGCTTCTACATCTAATGCCACACCCAACTATCGTCTCCCGTCTGACGTAACATTACAACATGCGAGCAAGTTGGCAATTGTCGAGGACAAGCCGATTATGTTGGATTACTGGACCGCGTCTGTTGACAAGAAGGCGCTTGTGGGTGTGCGTGAGTCGGGTGAGAAGCTACTTGTGAAGTCAGCTGAGGAGTATACTAGTCCGATTGCCAAGTTTTACAAGTCGGCAACCGAGTATATTATTATTACCGAGAATTCCATTTATATTGTGTCTAGTGATATTCCTACGAGAAAGATATCCTAATCCACTTTTAGGAAAAGTGGAGCAAAATATATTACTTTAAGTTTTTGATATGTTTATGAAAGGTGGATTTTTTAAAGGTGGATAATATATATGTCAGCCTTTGGTTCAGGATCTAATTCAAATGGGCAATTTTGGTTTGGAGGGGCTACGTTCCCGGGATTTTTATACAAAAAGAATGTAGGTGTTGGTGGCCGCCGCAGCACAAAGATGACCCCGGGTGGCAACATTACTTGTAATCAGCCTACTAATTTGTGGAATAAGTATACTCCAGGTGCCGGCGTTGGTGCGTCATCAACAGCATCTAGGCGTGCCAAGTTACGCCTCGCAACATCCTGCTCTACAAGCCAAACATGTGGCAAATTCTTTATTGAATTGGGACAAAATCAAATCAGACCGTCGCAATTCACTACGTATAACTCTAATTTCACTTATTAAAATAGAAATTATAATAAATAATAAAATAACATTTAATCTTTTTTTATTATTTATTTTTAACATATTTATTTTAACATATTAAACACTTTAGACAATGATATACTAACAAATATCAAATCAATGTCAAGACATATTTTATACAATTTATTTCCCTTTCTAAAATCTTTGGTTAAAACTAGAAGTCCAAATATATTAACAGTGTTGGGAACATCTGTTGTTTTAACTTATGGACATGGTATGTTTGCTTTAGCAACTAACAAAAAAGAGAAAATATGTGTTACAAAGAAATATACATATGTTTTTAATGGCTATACCAATTTCATGATTGTCGACTACAAAGGGCGGCATTTCAATGTCAATAATAGCTTTTGGTATTGGAAATGGGATGCGATTGAGGAATGGACTAACATTCAAGAAAAAGAAACTACATTGGTTGTTAGTTACTATGGTTACAGAATACCATTTTTAGGATTGTTTCCCAATATTGTTGAGTTTCCGACACATTTAGAAAATGTTAAAAAAGAAAAGAAAGAAAAAGGAGACATTCTAAAGCACCTACATGTTTAGCGAGTAAGGCGGCGGAATGAATTGGGTTGGCGGGTAATTGTTTGCTCTTAACCATCTGTCACCTCGGCTACCAGCACCGGCGCCGTTATACGCCAACTGGTAATAGGTTTGGTGCGAATATTGCGGCTTGCTCAGATTGTAAAATGAGTTGCCTTTTTGTTCAAAGTAGAACGGTGCAAAACCTCTGTTATTTTGTGTGCTAAATGAATTCGTAGCGACGCGCGAGTTGAGTCTAGTGAAGCCCATTTTTATACTATATGACTATATATTTTCTTTTTATAAATTATTTATTAAGTATTTTATATTTCTTTAAAAGAAAGATAAAATGTATAATGAGCACACGATGAGAATCGAACTCACGATCTTTCGCTTACAAGGCGAATGCCTTAATCCACTTGGCCACGTGTGCTTTTATTATGATTCGTATATTATGCTATACTCCTCAAATATATATAGTTATTTCTTTTTAAGTTGTTTTTTACGAAATATATTAAATTACATTTTCAAAAAACGAAAAATGATTTAAACACAAATATTATATTTATAATATAAATATGTCTTCAAATAACGATGAAGTAATTCAAGAAAATAATGAGCTAAAACAGAAAATACATGAACTAGAAACCAAATTAGCAGAAACCCAAGAACATCTAAAAAAATATACAGCCCCGTGTAGAAGTAAAAAATACTATGATAGTCATAAAGAAATTATAAAACAAAAAATAATAACAGCAAATAAGGTTTCGCCAATTACTCCTGACAAAAGGAAAGAATATAATCGAGTTGCCTATCTAAATAGAAAAGCAAAGTCGAATGATTTAGCCAAATAATTATTATTGCGTAAAAATTACTTAATAATATTTGTATATAATATATATGATAATAAAATTCAATAGTGAGTTGCTAGAATTATTTTGTAAAGAATATAATATTAATTTATTGGAAAAATTGGATGATAAAATAACATGTAATACAAAACTAACAGCTAAATGTATTAATGAAACATGTAATGAAACATTTAATAAGAAGTTCCATGTTTTATATAAATCAAAAATATTTACATGTAAGCAATGCACAATAATTTCAGGTCAACAAAAACATAAAAATACGGTTATGAACAAATATGGTGTAGAATTTATTAATCAAGTTTTAGAAGTAAAGGAGAAAAGAAAACAAACTTGTTTACAAAAATATGGGGTTGATAATGTTTTAAAAAATAAAGATATAATTAATAAAATAAAGGATACAAATAATTTAAACTATTTTAATAAATATAACAAAATAGCACCATCACTATTTAGTGCTGATGAAAAAAAACAAATGATTCTAGATAAATATGGCACATTAAATTTTCGCAGTTCAGATTATGTAAAAAATAAAATTAAGCAAACTGTTATGGAAAAATATGGAGTTGATCATATTTCTAAACGTAAAGATATACAATTATTGAAAAGAGCAAATTGTCTTATCAAATATGGTGTTGAATATAACTGTCAGCGTCCTGATATAGCAGACAAAATTGCTCGCAGTAATTTTATGCTAAAAGAATACACATTTCCATCTGGAAGAATAGATAAAGTCCAAGGATATGAACCGTTTGCGTTAAATGATTTAATTAATAGTTATAAAATAGATGAAAATGATATAATTACTGGTGTTAAAAATGTGCCAGAAATTTGGTATTATGATATTAATCAACAAAAACATCGGCATTTTGTGGATATTTTTATAGAAACTCAAAATAAATGTATTGAAGTTAAATCTTCATGGACTGTAAAAATGAAAAATGTCTTTATTAAACAACACGCAGCAAAGGGATTAGGATATTTATATGAAATATGGGTTTATAATGAAAAAGGAGTAATCATCGAAAAACATATTTAAAACTCAATATTTTTTAACGCATTTATCGCATCCTGGGACAATTTCTCAGGAAACTTCACATCAAACAAAATAATCAGGTTGCCCGCATGTTCGTCTCGAGTAAACCCCATATTTGGTATCACCTTTTTATATCCATTGGGTATAATATTACCGGCATTATTGTTAATTGTATAGGTCTTTCCAGTAATGTATTTTAATTCAAATGAAAACCCACACAGCGCTTCCTTAATGGTGATGGTCTTTTGTAAAATAAGGTCCAATCCTTGCCTCTGAAAATCAGTATTGTTTTCTATTTTGACAATAATCTTGACGTCGCCTTTACAATTCTCGTTTAAAATGTGCCCCTTATCCTTTAATACAATCAATTCACCCTCGTCCATTCCCTTTGGAACAGGAACATAAATGGTTTCATGTTCAAATACCTTATTGTTATTTTCGATTATCCAGCGCTCAATATCAATCGGGACAGTGGTTCCAGTTAATATTTTATCAATTGGCACTATAATAGTCGCGGTAACTGGTTGCGGTTTTTGATTTTGTTGCTGGTTAATATTTATAGGCATTCCGTTGTGAAAAACGCGAATATTCTGACCAAAAGGTTGACCCTGACCAAAATGAGAACCCTGACCAAATGGGTGGCCTTGGCCAAATGGTGATTGTCCTTGGTTCATATTTAATCCAAAAAGTCCTGCTAAAATATCGTCCATTTGGCCTTGACCAAACGGTATGCCTTGACCAAAAGGGGAACCCTGGGAAAAAGGGGAACCCTGGGAAAAAGGATTGCCTTGGTTATGGTTTGACATCATCTTGATAAACGGGTTATTTCGTGTCATATCATACTCTCGTTTCTTATCAGCGTCACCTAATGTCTCATAAGCATCGCTTAGTTTCTGAAATTTTGCCACCGAATCGGTGCTGTTTCCATTTCTATCCGGGTGATGTAACAATGATAGTCGCCGATACGACTTTTTGATTTCATCAATCGTAGCAGTTTCGGGCAATTCCAAGACCTTATAAAAATCGTCGGACATTTTCAATTAATATTATATTAAAAGATAAGCTTAAATAGTTATCAACGTATATATTTATATTTAATAATCCAATGGAAACACTTTTTTTAAACAAATACCAGCCCTTTTTCTTCAAGGACTTTGAAACGGTCCCTGAAATGCTGGATATTTTGAATACATTAATAAGCATGAATAACCTCAATGTGCTATTTATTGGTGATATTGGCAGCGGTAAAACCGCGTTCCTAAATTCGGTTATTCGTGAATATTACAAAGGATTGGAACCGTGTCAATATGCCGAGAATATATTACATATTAACAGCTTGAAAGACCAAGGTATTAATTATTACCGCAACGATGTGAAAACATTTTGCCAAACTTGTTCGTATATTAAGGGTAAAAAGAAGATCATTGTTCTAGATGATATTGATTTTATTAATGAACAGAGCCAACAGGTCTTCCGTAATTGTATTGATAAATATAGCCACAATGTTCATTTTATTTCGTCGTGTAGCAATTCACAGAAAGTCATCGAGTCGCTACAATCAAGACTTATTATCATTAAAATCAAGCCACTACAGCGCGTAAATTTAGTTAAAATAATGCGTAAGATTACACAGTTGGAGCAAATTGTGATAACGGATGCTGCCGAGGATTTTATTTTGAATGTGTGTAATAACACGGCAAAAATCCTAATCAATTATTTAGAAAAATTCAAGTTACTAAATGAGCCGATTACTTTAGAGCTTGCTACAAATGTGTGTTCAAATATTAGTTTGTCTACATTTGAAGATTATACACAATTGTTAAAAGACGGCAAACTAGACAGCGCGATACATTTGTTATATAGTATTTATGATAAAGGATATTCCGTGATGGACATTTTAGACAATTATTTCATTTTTATAAAGATTACAAAAATGCTGTCGGAGACGCAAAAATACAATATTATTCCGTTTATTTGTAAATATATTACAGTATTTCATAATATTCACGAGGACGAAATAGAGTTGGCGTTGTTTTCGAATAATCTACATCAAGTCATTAATGATTAAAAGAATGATTAAAGAATGATTAAAGAATTAACAAATGAAGGCTTTTTATAATAATTTTATATTATACAATTATTATAGATATATTCTATGCCGTCACAAATATTTAAAAATCCTGTACCCAATGAATTGTTGAAGCAACTATTTGATGAAAATGCTGTCAAGACTGAAACAGGATATATAATAAATAATTGTTCTTACAAAAAGGGGATTTTTAATAGTAGTATTCCCAAGTTTTTAGAAGAGTGTCGACCCTATTACCACATTTCTAAACGCGACTATATTGACAGAAAACTCACCTACAAGTCATTTAATACAATTATACGTCAAATATGTAATTTCAACAAGATTACATATACAACACAAATAAAATATGATAAGTCAGTTTATGACATTGTTTACGAGATACAGTTTCCTTCATTAATATAAATAAAAACTTAATTATACATGGTTTTAGTCATTCTGATTAGCTGTCTAAATCGCTTCCTCTCATACTCTACACCATCATATGCCGCGATCTGATAACGATTGTCCATATTCTGATGCATAAATTCGTAAGTGTTCTCGCTCATATCATAAGACAAATTATTGTAGTTAAACAGTGTATAACTGAATTTCCCCTTGGTATTGAGAGTTAAGGCAAGAAAGTCGGCAACATCGGCTGATGAATTGGCGCAAAACATAAATGGTTGGAAATTACTCTTATTTTTACCCTTTTTACTAAAAATATCGTCGCGCTTACCGTTAATAACATATACATTGGATACCTCATTGTAGCTGATGAAAACTCGTGTGTCAATTGTATCATAATCATCTAGGATGTCACGCTCTTCAATACAGACAACCAAGCAACTGTCTTGGTCGGATTCCTCGTTTAAATAAATGGCGTCTAAGTTAGTATCTAGGGTTTCGCAGGTCATTGTATAATATATATATTTAACACGGTATGCGTTTAAATCATTTTCATAATTATTCTTTTCTTTTTTAAATGAATATAATGAATAGAATAATCAATCATCTTTATAATACGTAATTTCAGTATTTGATTTACTACTCATATAATACAATCTCCCGCATAATATTTCATATTCCTTGAATAAATGTGTGTTTAAATTGTATACATATCTATTCGCACTTGTGGGCGAACATAATTCAAAATTATGTTTATCTATTTGGATTATTTGTAATAATTCAAAAACAACCGACGTTTTCAAATAATAGAAATTAATATTCACTATTTTTTGAAATGGATTTGGGTCTAATTCGCTTTTCCATAAAACAATTAATATATTTTGAATTTTTTCATTGGTGTCATTTTTATCTTTTTTATTTTTTTCAAAAAAACCAATAATTCTATCTGTAAAATCCACCTTGTATAAATGTATTATGTAATTGTGTATATCATATTTTGACCTGATTATATTTACCATGTTGAGTATATTTAATGGCACTGGATTTAACAATACCATTATTATTTTTATTTTTATATAAGAAGATTTTTATATAAAAACTTTAGTAATAAGAAATAATATTTTAAAAACTTTAAAAAGCAAACTGCGGGACATTGTTGCCAATATACAACGGCTTTGGTCCATAAACCGGTAACGTAGTAGAGCTCGGGACTTGCCAAAATGAAACCCAATCGGATGTATTTTCCTTACTATTTGCGTCTTCATCTAGTGCCTCGATTATACTGACCTTATTTTCATTATTATAGGGCGCGATTGCTAAAACAAAATATTTTGCTAAAATAAATTTCCCTTGGAAAATCTGTTCATTGTTTAATCTTGCGAACCACTCATAATTGCGGCGCTTCAATATAGTAGCAGCGGGTATCCATATGCCATACATACCATCATGTAATTTGATATAATCCTCTCCTAATAAATCATCCACTAACACTGGGTTGTTTTCCAATGTTTTTACACCAAGATCCGTACCCGGTATCATATTAATGCTCTTATTATTTACGTTTTTATTTGCCCACTTATCGAAATTGCCTAGGAACTCGATTTGTGCCGTATAATCGCCGGAAATTAGACGCTGCATATAATCAATAAACTCCTTTAACTTTGGATTATTCTTTTTTGCGCCAATAAAGGAGGTATCCGGATAAAACCGATTGTTCGTTGCGCTAATATTAGTATTCACATTTTCACAGACAAACATTTTTCCTGGGTCTTCTTTGTCTACACTTGATATACACCGGTTATACATATCGATTAAATCCTTGAAACACAGGAATGAAATCGGCACCGAGATGCCGCCATAATTGTATATCAGTTTAGCCATTGCGAGTTGCCTAACATTCGACACAATCGGGTCGCCAATAATGCTTAAATCAATGTTCCAGCCCGGTATTAACTTGGCAAACGAATTGTCATCTACGATACAAATTGTGAATGATTCGTCGCAGTGTTTAATGACGCTTCGCACGCACAAGTTAAGATAAGGTTGATTTAAGTTGTATGAACTCCTAGAGCCGAAGCTTAACCAATCACGTGAATTATATTCGTATGGCGTATAAATCCACATAATTGGTTTTTTACTCTTGGCTAAAGATGATTCGGATAATAAATATTGTTTTACGTCTTTGTAATTGTCATGTTCTCCATTTCTAGCCTTCTTTTCTAGATACTTCTGAAAAAGTATTCCAAAAGCAACAAGAAATACAAAGGCCAATAAATAACTAGTGGTTATTGTTGATAACATATATTTATATATTGAATATATTTTATTTTATGTGTATGATTATGATTTTATTTTATGATTTTATTTTATGATTTTATACAATTGTTTTTGAATGCCTCGTATCCGTTCTTCGCAATATATTCCATATTACGCATAGTGATAGCATAAGATGACCCTGAGTGTCCCCCGTTCACTGGGTCCTTTTGCATCTCTTTATTTAGACGGTCTAATTCAGGCACGTTTCTAGTAAACATAAAACCTTTATCTTCTTCAGGCTCAAAATTTCGAAGCCAGTTCCACAATTCGCATCTAGTGATTGCCTGGTGCGCGCTTTGAAAATAAGGGCGACTGAACTCACTGACAAACTCAAATTCACCATCGCCAAAATATTCGGAATTCATATTATTGGTATTTGTATTAGTTAAAGGATTGGATAACATGTTTGTAGTCATTTTATATTAATACTATTATGGTCCTTGTCTTTAAGTAGGTTTACAATATATTATATTTGGAGGCTTGAAGAACCGTCGCTTTTTGTTCTATAATAGTTGTTTAATATCACCCCAAAATGACCTTTGTTTTGCCTTTGCCTTCTCCGCTTCTTTCGCATATTTGTATGCCAGTGCCGCCGATTCTTGGTCTAAATTGTTCTTGTTCTGATGTAAAATACGTTCTGCTTCTATTTTTGATATTGGTGTTACATCTACTCGGTCTCGATTGGTCTTGTATTCATTCACGTTTCTAT
>Ga0114967_10002444_pt1 | contig 15497 bp, 19 predicted proteins | sample M_130628_MF_Meta_FD_92639 | JGI IMG/M metagenome (GOLD analysis project Ga0114967, IMG submission 92639) | Freshwater microbial communities from Lake Montjoie, Canada to study carbon cycling - M_130628_MF_MetaG | ecosystem: Environmental > Aquatic > Freshwater > Lake | place: Lake Montjoie... | reverse complement strand
CTCTAACCGCCGATTCTTCGTTCTCACCAAAATAAGGGTCTTTACCTGGTTTTCTACCTCTTTTTCTTTTTTGGTTATCGTCCATTAAACAATTGTTGCAGTCTCTCTATCGAATTTTATGCCTCTGTCATTACGAAAATAACATTCGCGTCGGGAGGTGTTAAACCAAAATCTGGCTTCAACAGCATCGATTTTGTCCGGACCTTCAGTATAATAACTAAAGAATAACGAATCTGGTCTCATATTAGTTTTCTTATAACCCAACTTAGGAATGGTCATGATTTTTTTATCATAATAACTCATTCTAAGGAAAAATTCATATATAAAATGTAACTTAATACCTGGTTTCAAACCACCAACTGCTTTAAAAGCCTCTTTTCGGATAACAGCTCCAGAAAGTTGGAAATTTGGGAAATTCAATAAAGAATCGTTATCTAAAAACCCTAACTTATCAGAGAATTCTTTTGCCCAAACAGGTTCATTTGTAAAATGTAAAAAACGACCTTCAACGTTAACATCTAAAACTATTGGTAAAAAAGTATCGACTTCTTCACCATAAGATTTTATGTATTTTTGAACATTGTCAAACCATATTTTAGAGTATTCATCATCAACTTCTAAAATACTAAAGTACTCTGTATTGATATTATCAACACCGAAATTAATTTGTGAACAAAAATCGGTTGCCCCTTCATTAACAATAATTCTGTGTTTAACATTTTGTAAAATTTCTTTATTAATTTCAACTTCTTTTGTGGTTACAATTAACAACTCTTCTGGTTGAACTTTTTGGTTTTCTATGCTTTTAACTGCCTTTTCTAAATAAGAGGTAATTACGGCATCAATTTTATTAATTGGTAGTATAACTGTTGTATTTGTCATTTTTAATTGTTTTGAGATTCAGTATTATTTTCGGTTTCAACCATTTCAAGTTCCATTGGTAAAGTTGATTTTAATTCGTTAATTCTATTTTCAACTATTTTACCGTAAACTTCTTTAATTTTTTCTGTTTGTTGTTCGACCGTGTAAAGATTTTTTATCTTTTCCATTTCTTCAAAAATTTCCTGTGGTTCAGAATCTTCCAACCAAGCTTGAAAATAATTTGCGGCTAAATCAGTGATAGCTAACGAATCATGAGTCCAAAGACCGTTTTTATCTGCCATCCATTCTGGAACCATATTAGGTACTAAACCTAAAACAGGAACATTACATTTCATAGCTTCCACCGGGAAAGTACCAAAAGATGATATCTCATCAACCCAAATCGCTAAACAAGATTCTGCTAATGAAGACGCAAAAGTTTCTCTCGGTAAACCTCGCATGTCACGAAAAGAAACCCATTTTAAATGTGGGTATTTCAAATAAAATCTTTTGTAGATTTTAACCAAATCTCTTTGGTCACGAGTTGAAATAGCAATAATCGGTTTTTTTGGTTTATCGGATTCTTTGAAATAAGAAGGTATACTAACTGGAATGACTTCTGCGTTCACTCTGTTTAAGAATAAATCTTCAACATATTCTTTTTGTTTTTGTGTGGTTGTAATAACATCAGTGATGCCGTATTCTGCCCAATTTTTACCTGGCATTAACATTTCAAAAATGTAATCATATGATTGTAAGAAAACAATTCTCTTACTAGGTAATTTTGCTGTTTGTTCCATTACATTGGCAAAAATTTCGGGAATAATAATAAAATCCTGTGAACTTACCTTTAATTGTTGGTTATCTGCCGAAACATGTGGGATATCGTTGTATTCATCACCCAAGATTGGTACCACTGACATGTAGTCACTTTTTTCATGAAGAATTTGTGCGTCATAACCTAATTGACGTAAAATTCTTGCATGTTCATAAATGTTAGCTAAACTAGCAACAACGTTGCCTTTAGTATCCATAACAAAGAAAAAAATTCTAAATTTCTTTTCTTTTAAACCCTGGATGGAGTCTTTAATTAATTGTTTTACGTTATCTTCCATTTTTTATTTTTTAATTATTTTATGTTTTAGTAATGTGTTAAATGACATTTTAAAAGGTATTGAAAGTTGATTTGAAAGTTTTGTGAATCCCATGGCCTCATCAACGGGACCATTTTCACTTAAAATACATTCCATCATGACTTTAGTGGTTTCCCATTTGGGAAAATCAATAATATCGACATTATGAATGTTTTTTTCGTCTAAACCTTCATTTTCTTTTAAAAAATCTTTTTTCACTTCATTTAGAATATCTTCTACCGTTTCATCATGTTCTATTCTAATGAAACTACTAAGTTCTTCTAGATCGAAATAGTAACTTTCTCCGGCAATTTCAAACATCTCCAGAGGTTCTTCTCTTTTATATTTACCCATGTGATTAATTTAAATATTTTTTTTTATAAGTAAACTTTACGCAAAAATATCTAAACCAGGAAGTTCTTTTATACTTCTAATAGTATAATCAGAATCAATATCTTGATTAAAAGGTTTTTCTATTTTAATGGTAATTTTACCTGTTGGTTTTGTTTTTAAAATTTCGGGGTGGTCGGTAATCATACAATCAACATCTTCCCAACAATCAGTGGTACCCATTGTAAATTTAATATTTTGAATCATACAACCTGTTTTGGCGAGGAAAAAAAGTGTTGATGGAACACTACGACCAGCTTCTCTACTTGTGATAATTAATTCATGATTTTTTTGTAACATTTTTAAATGAAGTTCGAAATCGTTTAAAGATTGAACAATACCGTCCATTTCTTCTTCCGCATAACCAAAAATCTCAAGACAACATTTATTGTAAATAAAATCGTCAACCGTTATTGGTTCATCTTTGACCTCTGATATTTCAAAAGATGATTCACTTTTGATAAATTCTTTTTCATCAAAATTAGCTTGGAATTCAATTTCATTTCTGACGATTTCTTCTTCAGGAAATTTTATCCATTTTTCCAAATCATAATCTTTAATTTTTATTTCTTGCCCATCTTCTGGGTTAAAATATTTTGTGTGTGTACTTTCGATTCTACCAAAGAAATCACGGAGTACACCGTTAACTGAAATACCGATAAAAAGTTTTTTACTATCCATAATATAAAAAATACAAAAAATTAAAATAAATTAAAGCCTTATTGTCTTTTTATTATAAATAAAGAGTCACCTTCATGCCAATCAGAGTCACCTTCATAGACACTAAAATTATCTATAAAATGATTTTGGAATAGTTTTTTATAAATGCTTAGTCGATTTCTTCTAGCATCACCCCCTATAACAAATAGACGGTATTTACTATATCTTTTAATAACATTTTTTATTATATATACGATTCTACCAAAAACATCAAATTGTTCTTTAATGTTTGTATCGATACTAAAACTATCCTCATCATCTTTATCCACGATAATTGACAGTGTAAAGGCCACATCCAAACAATCCACCAATTCATCATCAATACCAATAGTTTTACCCAAAGTAAGACCGTTGTTTAATTCGATACTACTAGATTCTTGTGAATAATGAAATTCTAAATCATATTTATTACCGTTTCTAGAGGTAAATTCACAAGAAAAATAATCACCGTAATCAACTATTTTAAAATCTGTTTTAATAACAGAATCAAATGATTCAGTAATAATACTTAATAAATCTATTTTTTTTAAGATATTTTTTTTAGGTCTCGACACTAATCTTTTAATAATTGTTTTTTATTACCACCGTTAGTTTTATCTTCATCTATTTGGTCAAAAATTTCTTCAATAACCTCAATGATTTTATTTCTAACAATATCTTCTTTGTTTCTTAATTCAACAACACCAAAACTAGGTTTGTCTCTAAATTTCTCAATCACAACTTCTAATGAACTATCTTTTTTGTTACGCAAATCTTTTTGTTTAACGTCACCCAAAATAATCATCTTAGAATTCTCACCAATACGTGTCATCAAAGTTCTCATATTATCTAATGAGATGTTTTGTGCCTCATCCATAATAATGATTGAATTGTCAATACTTCTACCTCTAACATAGGCAATCGGTTTAATTTGTATATAACCCATTTCTCTAAGTTTGGCTGTTAAATGTTCACCGATAATTTTGTTAAAATTATCTAAAAATGAGTCCATAAATGGTTCCATTTTTTCTTCCATGGTACCTTTTAAAAAGCCTATTTCTTCGTCTTTTAAAGTTGTTACTGATTTAACAAGAATAATTTTTTTAAAAGCCGTTTCAGAACTTTTAAGTAATTTAAGAGCTTCAGCACAAGCTAAGAAAGTTTTACCAGTTCCAGGAAATCCTGAGGCTATGATAATTTCATTATCTTTTATTGCTTGAACCAACTTTTTTTGATTCTCGGTTTTTGGTTGCACCCCAACCTTAATTTCAGTAAGTGGGTTATTTGACCTTATTTTTTTATTCTGGTACTCTTCGATATCTAAAAGTTCATCTTTTGTTACCTTTTTGTTTCTTCTATTTGTCATAACTTTATAATAATTTATTTTTTATTTAAGTAAATTTTATTAAAATAATCTCTCCAATATGTGTAAGTTTTATAATCATTAGGTGTACCCCAACAGATATAATTTTTAACCTCAAATACCTTAACCCTAAGACCAGTTTTTATGTTTTGGTTTAGAACATCGTCTACATAGAATTCACCATTGGTTCTATTATTCTCATCGTAATTGGCTTTAAGACCATCCATAAAATATTGTCCTTTTCTAAAAAACATAGTACCAATAATAGCGTGTGTTTTAAGTGGATCACCATAAATGAATTTTTTACATGATACATGTTTAACAAAACCATCTACATCTACATCTAACCAAGCGTACGCATTTGGGTTTGTTTTACTTGCTTGATTATTTCTGAAAGTCCAAACAATAATGTCTATTGATTCGTCATTAACCATTTCAAGATATTTGTTAGTGTCATAATAAACACCATTATCACAAGCCGATATTAATATTGGGTCTTTTAATTTAACGTCAAAAGCTTTAATCCCAAGTTCACAGGTACACGCTTGACCCTCCGTTGTATCTTTTATTTCTAAAACATTACAATTTTTATAGGTTGATGATAACAACGAATCAACATTAAAATTTTTTATGTGATCCTGTAAGCAAATAAAATAATTCTTATCTGATTGTGGTAAACAATCAACTGCTTGTATTATCATAGGTTTCCCATCAACATCAATCAATGGTTTAGGTAATTCATAACCTTCATCAGCAAATCTACTACCCTTACCAGCCATCGGTAGTATTAATGTTGTATTAGGTGGGTTTGATACTTTAGGTTGTTTAACCATTAGATTAGAAAAATATTCAGACCATCCTTTGTATATCTCTAAATCATACGGTGTCCCCCATTGTAACATCTTATCTATTTCAAATATGTTGACACGTAATCCATCACGAACCAATAAATTATATACAAGACTAACATAGTACTCACCTTTTAAGTTAATATCTAAATCTATTAATTCTTGAAAATATTTTTTAACTAACTTACCAGATTTAAAGTAGTACGTACCGTTAGATGCATACTCATTCATTTTATTATCTGTAAATGGTTCCTTTTCTTTAATCTCTAAAAGTACCCTATCCTTTTCTTTACAGAAAGCGTAATTGTCTGAACCTAACATATGTGGGTGAAATCCTGTATAACAAGGTATGGCACCATCAAAATTACCATCTCTAGTTTCTTTTATGAAAGAGTCAAAATCCCAATAAGTTCCGTAATCACAATAACTAATAATAACTTCGTCATCATCCTTTATGTGTTTAAATATTTGTTTTACAGCATCTACAGGACCTTTTCTATTTTCATTTGGTACTTCATAAATTTTACAATTAGGTGAGATAGACATTAGAATCTCTCTCATATTAGTTTCCTTTAAATGTTTTTCATTACAAATAAACGTGACATCAGTCACACCAGGAAATAATTCCACAACGTGTTGTATGATTGGTTTCCCATCTACTTCAATTAATGGTTTAGGATCTAAATAACCAGCTTCAATAAACCGTTTACCAATGCCAGACATTGGAATTATAAGTTGGATATTACCCATTATAATGTGTTTTTACAATGTCACCGTTTTTTGTTGTAATAATTGAACGTTCAAGTTTTTTAAACTTTGTGGTTAAATCTAATAACTCACCCGTCTCTATTAAAAATAAGGGTATTACTTCATTACCCAATTCACTTACTGACCACAATTCGTACATATTTTTATTTTCTAATTTTATCGTAATTTTCATTAAACCAACTAATAGTCTCTTTAAGACCCTCTTCAATTGGTGTGAATTTAAAATCTGGTAAATATTTTCTTAATTTACTGTTATCAGATGGTTTTCTAAACTGACCATCTGGTTTTGTAATATCAAAAATAATCTTACCTTTGAAATCCATTTCTTTAGCAATCATATTAACAATATCTTTAATCGGTATCTCAATAGAATTACTTAAAATTATTGGTTCAGATTCTGTATATTCATTTAAAACCCATTCAGTTAATTTAGCAACGTCTTTATTGTAGATAAACTCTCTTAAAGGTTCACCGCTACCCCAAATAACAAAATCTGTATTATATTTTTTAGCTAAATAACATTTATGGATTAAACCAGGTATAACGTGACCATTTTCTAGGTCAAAATTATCGTTAATACCGTAAATATTTGTTGGTATTACTGAGACATAGTTTAAACCGTATTGTTCTTTATATGCTCTTATTTGAATATCTGCCATTCTCTTAGCGTAAGCGTAAGCATCGTTACTAAAATGGGGTTTACCTAAATGTATTTTATCTTCAGTTAAAGGATATTCAACATTTGCTGGAAATATACAAGTAGATAAAAAACAAACTAATTTTTCAACATTATATTTTCTACAACCTTCTATCATATTAGTATTTATCATAATATTATCATAAAAAAATTCACCTTTATGACTCATATTACCACCTAAACCACCAACCTTACCAGCACAATGGATCACATATTTTGGTTTATAAAACTCTAACATTTTGTTAGTTTCTTGAGTATCTCTTAAATCATATTCTCTACTGATTTTTATATCCGCATTGATAGATGACCCTACTAACCCCTTTGAACCTGTTACTAATAAATTACTCATTATGCGGTGTGTTTATTTACGATACTGCTTATTAACCTTATTTCATCTTCAGATATATCTTGATTATTTGGTAAATATAATCCGTAGTTATGAACTTGGTTCGCAAACTCAAAATTCACTTCACCATAACGTTCTTTCCAAAATGGTTGTAATCCAATAGACCCACAAACTAACGGTCTACATTCTACATTATTTAATTGAAGTTCTTTAACTAACTCCATAATATTTGGTGTAATAATTGGGTAGGCAAAATTGGAGTAGAAACAGTAAGTATCATTTTTAATTTTCCAATATGGATTTTTAATTAATGAATCATATAATTTAAAGTTTTTATTTCTAATTTCAGAAAATTTATCGATTTTATTAATCTGTCTTAACCCAATGAAGGCTTGTAAATCTGTCGACCTTAAATTGAACCCAGCATGATAGAACGTAAATAAGGCTCTAAAATCATCCACCCCATTTTGTTTTCTAATTAGTTCTTGTGAGTCCTTATCAAAATCTCTATCCCATCCATGGGATCTTATCGATAATAATAACTCATAAATTTCTTTATCGTCTGTGGATATCACACCACCTTCAATTGTTGAGACGTGATGACCATAATAGAACGAGAATGTACTCATTAATCCAAAATTACCTGTTTTAATACCACGATATTCTGAACCAATAGACTCACAGGAATCCTCTAATAAAATAATATCATTATCTTTACATAATTTAACTATTTCATCCATCTTACAAGGAAAAGCTAATACATGTACTAACATTAATGCAGAAGGGTTATGTTCTTTTATGAGTTCTTTTAAGTGGTCGATATCAATACCTAAAGTCTCCTTATCACACTCACATAATATCGGTTCTAAACCTAAATGAATGGCTGGGGTAACAGTCGTGGTCCAGGACACAGCAGGTACTATTACTTTTTTATTCTTTAACCTCTTTGAAACCATTAAAGCGTATATCATCGCTAAGTTCGCAGACGAACCAGAATTTACGAATACTGAATATTTTTTACCCAACCATTTTGACCATGCCTTTTCAAATCTAACGGTTTCGGGACCCTTTGTTAATTTAGGGTTTGTTCCTAACCACTCAATCAAACTCGATATGTCGGATGTATCGATAGTATCGTTAATTAATTTAATTTCTTTCATTTAATTTTTTCTGCCAGTTTATTGTTTTTAGTAATCCAGATTCCATAGTTGTAAACTCTTTTTTTCCGAATTCATTAATGTATTTGTTTATCGATAAATTAACTAATTTAGGGTTACCAACCAATTCATTATTTACCGTTGGTGTTATAACTTTTTTACCTAAAATATTACCTATTCTATTAGCTAACTCTAGAATACTAAAAGTATCTATTCCACCAACATTGTAAATAAAATCTTGGCCATTTAAAGTGATATTCCAAAGCAATTCGATTACATCAGATATGTAACAAAATGTCCTCAAAGAACTACCATCATCCACCAACTCTATTGTCTCATTCTTTAATCCTTTATCTATTAAAGAATTAATTACTCTAGTATCACCTATCTGAGTGCCAGGTCCGTAAGCTATACTTAACCTAGCAATTTTTACATTCATACCTTTTTCACGATATACATCACAGATTACTTCACCACATTTCTTACCCTCAATATAGGCAGCTCTTGGGTGTTGTGAATTAGTCGACCCTATTTCATCTTCAGAAATATCGTACTTAAATAACCCATTATAAACTTCACTTGAACTGATGAATAAAAATGTTCCATCATCTTTTAATTTTTCAAATAATTTTATGGTGGATACTGTATTAATCTCTATTGTTTTTATTTTATCGGAAAGAAATTTTCCTGGTTGGCCATACCCAGATGAGTGGATAATATAGTCGAATTTAGGTAAGGATTCGTAAACATTTAAATCAGTAATATCACATACAATTCTTTCACAATCTTCGAATAAGTAGTTAAACAATTCGTTTGTGTTTTTATTCCATGTGTATATTTTTATGTTATAAATTTTCTGAATACTTTTTAATGAGGATAATAAATGAATACCAACTAAACCAGAAGCACCAGTTATTAATATTGTTTTATTCTTAAGTTTACTGAAATCTAAATTAATATTTGTAGTTAAATCCGTCATATTATTTCTCACCATAAAAATCACCCCATTCAACTAGGATAGTTGGACGATTATCAGTTCTTTCATACGCATACTTAAATGCCTCAAATATTTGGTGTGGTTCATCTAATCTGATTATATCAACAAAATCACACATACCCTTAAATCCGGCTGTAAAATCAGAAATATGTTGGTGTTGCGGATGAAGCGGTCGTTGTGACCCGATAGATACCCTTATAATAATTTTAGGTGTAAACCCACCATTAGACATAATTTTAATCTTATCAACGTGGTTTACCAATTGATTAGCGGCTAATAAAAGAAAATTCCATCTAGGGAAAATTGAAATAGGTACGGTTCCATTTAAGGCCATACCTAACGTCATCCCCATTTGCATGTCTTCATTAACAGGCATCTCAAGTAATTTATTTCTATCAACATCTTTTAGAGTATTAGTGATAGCAGTTCCATCATATTCGACAGCTTGTCCTAAAAATAATGTATCTGGTTTCTCAGCTAACCAATCCATTGAACGTTTTAATTCATCGAAATATTTCATAATTAAAATTGTATTCTTTTACCACCACCCGCGTGAGGGTATTTATTTTGGTACTCATAATAAATTATTTTTCTATTTTCTTTGGCGAAAAACAATTCTTCACAATTCCAAGTTTTTAATGTGTCAGTACAAACAGATTTACCGTTATTCTCTATAATATAAGTTATAGGTAAATCGTGGTTAACACTATATTTCCAATTTTCAAAAAATGTACCAGTTTCTGAGGCCATATCACCAACAAAACACCAAACATGTTCTGAACCAGATTTACGTTTAATATCTAACGCAACACCAGTAGCTACTGGTATATTGCCACCAACAATAGCTGATGAATATAATTTATAATCTGGATAACAAAGTGTAATAGATTTCCCATCTAATATATCTTGTTTAATTATTTCTGGTGGAACACCCTTTAATAAACATTGGTAGTGTGATCTCCAGGTACAAAAAACCCAGTCATCAGATTTAACGTTAGTGAAAACATCTATTATCTGTTTTTCATTACCATAATATAAGTGAACTGGAGCTTTGATTAAAGCTTTGTTAAAACAATTAGCTATATCCTCTTCAAAATTTATTAATTCTTGTTCTATATAAGTCATAGTATTTTAATTATAAATCTTTGTAATTAATAAAATTATCTGAACTATTAAATTGTTGGTCAACAATTAAACAACTATCGTAAAGATAAACTAACTTTGATTCGTTAATATATGATGCAAATACCGAAAAATTAGAGTGTATTTGTGAGAGTATAATATAATCACTTATTGATAACATATACAGGTCAATATAAGTTTTTTCTATTGCCGAACAACTAGTATCGTGTTCAATATAGTTTGGGTATAATAATTGATATCTATCCCTCTCTTCAATATCATCCGATGAAAAATAGAACGATTTTTTACCATCATATAATTTACCTATAGCCTCATTAGTTTTTTCATTTAACAAATTCAGACCATCATATGTCATAAATGTACTATAATCACCTTGGGTATTTATCTTATCAGTTCTTCTTAAATGAACCGAAACATCTGGTTTAGGTTTATCAGCAACTAAACTCAATAATTTCTCTGTTGGTGTAAATTCAGACATTGTTTCTCTAAAATGTTTCTTAAATTCATCAAGAGAACACAGAGTAGACATATACTTCTTATAAAATAAAATTGGTGAGGTACACCCACCTAAAACATCCCCAAAAAAATGTGTTGGGTTATTTATTGGTTCATTTATTTTAACATTTGTTGGTAGATTAAAATATTGTGTATAGTTTTCAAATTTATAATCATCAAATCTAACTTTGTCCCAAGTTTTATTCTCACCATCTTTATATGAGTATGTGGGATTGTCACCACCACCAATAGTGAAAGGGCAATCTTTCCACGGAAAATATAAATCAGCATTTAACACTTTCGCAAATGTTGATAATATTACTGTGTCTAGTAATCGATCACCCAAACAAGTTATAGATGGGTTAGTCCATAGAATAGAGTTTTCCATATTTAGTATTTTTTAAGTTTATTATTTAAATGAATAGCAAGGTTAATGTAATCAGTACAAACACCATAAACTTCCACATCATTAATACGTTTAACGATAGAAGACTCGTCCAATAGTGGAATGATACATTTATTATCTAAATTCAACGATAAGTCATGAACCCAAACATGGTTAGTACTAGTTAACACAAAACTATCTGATGTGTGACAAAAAAATTTATAATCACCGTTAAGTTGAGTTGCTGCATCAAGGTTTTTACAGTGAAACAATATTTTATCTTTTCTTTTTTCCATCCAAATTCTTGTAATTTCAATATCTGGTGTATCATGACCTAAATAAAATTTTCCATCGACATAATTAATGTCTACTTCAACTTCATACCCAGCTGATATAGCAGTGTCTATGTATGATGGTGTATTCTCCCTTGATGGGTTGGGCCCTACCATATTACCTCTATGTGATATTAATTTCATATTTTTAGTGTATAAATTCCCAATTAGGTAGTTTAGGTGTGTCAAACATCTTATGACTATAATCTAATTTCATATGTTCACCAGGCCAATTTCTATTACGAGCCCAAACATGTAAAAATATTTTACTAGTTATATTAACTATATTTTTATACTGACAATGGTATATAAAATTAGTATTTACACTTTCAATTAAGTGTAATTCTTCGGCACCCTCAATTAAATTTAATAGATATCCTGGCATAGGAGCTAAATAATGTAAATTAATATTGTGGTAACCATTACCAATATATTCAAACATCTTCGACGACCCACCCACACCATGACCTGTAATTTGATTTATAATATTGTATTTATCATTAGGTTCTAATCCGTTATCTTCTAATATTTTTTTTGTATATTCTTTCTCTACTTCTAAGTTTCTAACATAATTAAAACTATCCATTCTTACATTATTATTTAGACCCAAAATCTCATAATATACTAAATGATTAATACTGATAGATTCTATAGGCATTGTTTTGTTTGGGTGGTATATTAAATTATCGTCTATGTTAATTTTATTATATAATGGGTTAGCTGTATTGAAGTAGAACTCTTTATCTAGTTTATCCTTATCGTAATAATCCCATCTATGTTCGTTCCAACCATGAGTATAGGTGTTACATATATGATATTCACCGTATTCACCATTACTTATTAATAATTTTGGGTCTGTTATAACTGTTATGGCTTTATTTATTTTACCGTATTTGAAATACTCATCATAATAGTCTTTTAAAGGCCAATTAGTCTCACCAACAAAAAAATAAACCTGTTCATAATGATTTAATAGGTAGTAAGCCATACTTATAACAGAAAAAGAGTCACCATATGAAAAACAAGGTGGTATTAATATAATTTTTTTCATATTTCTTCAATTCTAAGTGTTTTATCATCTATAAATACGTCATAATACGGCTTAGTAACATTTAATTCATGGTGCTTAGCACCCCATTCAATTAATTGTTTTTTTGTTAAATCATACCAATTAACTTGGGTTCTACTACCGCGAGCGGTCCAATAAACTATTGTATTACCTTCATCATATAATTTATTAATTTTCTCAATATTTTCTTTTATTGGTTTAGCATTAGAATAAATTCTTGGTGTAGGTGTTTCACAAATTGTTTCATCTATGTCTACGTATATAACTCTCATTTTAATAATTGTTTTCTATATTCCTCTTTTTTATCACTCTCTATTTTATTTATATCAAAAACTGAAAGATAATTAATACCCCCTGTTTTTTTGGCTCCTAAAAATATTTCAGCCGATTTTTCACACATCTCTGTTGAAATTAAACATTCTTCCATTGTAGATCCAATACAAATAATTCCGTGATTTTTTAGTAAAATTAATTTAGGTAATATACCTAATCTATCACGATATTCTGTCACAGAGTTTATTAATTCATTTAATAATTCATCACCAGGGTGGAAATAATTAACAACACACGATTCACTACCATTGAATACTACCTGATCTGGAAACAATCTTTTAGTTGCAAAGTCATCAATATAATCACTACAAAGAATTTGTAGGGTGTGTATTGGGTGTGTGTGGGCAACATAATTGATATTAGGTTGTTGGAGTAACCATTCATGAAACCCCGTCTCAATACTAGGTTGTAACCCATCAGAATTAAATCTATCCCCATAGAACTCACAATGTACTAAATCATCTTCACTTAGGTTTATCAAAGATTTACCACTAGCTTTAATTATAAAACCATTTTTTACCTTACATGAAACATTTCCTTCACCACCTATAACAAACTTACTTAGTGAGTGTGATAATTTTAATAATTTATCCATATTAAATTGTTTTTAACAGTTTTTCAATATTTAATGTCCATTCCGAATTTAACCCCTTATCTAAAATAGTACAGTCCTTTTTTTTGACTTTTTTGGTATTGAATTTGACTTCACTATTCCATCCAGCAACAAACTTTTCAGAATAGTTAATCAATATTTCATCATTATAAACCTCGGTTATCTCACCGACAATATTACCTACTTTTACTCTCATATATTTTTTGAACTCATCATCACAAATATGTTTAGTGTCATTAAAATAATTAACATTCACATTACTAAATGAGTAAGTGAATCGTTTATTTACGTCTAAAAAAGTTGGGGAAAGTAAGACTACAACATCGGTAGTTTTTGGGGAGAATAACACATTACACATACCACCACCTATTGATCCAATTACACTATCCACTTGAGAGAACATTTGAATTTTTTCAATGGTAGATAGATTTTCGGTAAACACCTCAATATATCCTTGTTGATTTAAACTCTCTACTAGGGTATCTTCATTTTCTAATTTTCTTCTAGTTGTGTAATTGGTGCCGATATTAGAAAAATCGTTATGTATCCAACTTCTTCTTGATATGTATATTTTTTTAGGTGTCTCAACATGGTCATTTCCGTATTTAACATCAAAAGCTAATTCTCGATAAAAGTCATAAATTTCTTTTCTCGGTGGTAAATTAGAATCAATACCGTGTGTATATGATGATGATATATAGATTTCATTATAGATTGTGTGATTATTAACAATTAATATATCACTATCACCTATACCTAGTAATTCTAGAAATTCCTTAACAAATGGGTAGAAATTATGACTACCACTATTTGGGTAGTTCATTAATAATTTAAGATTTAATTTTTCTTTTTTTAAGTCCAAATAAGTTATTAAATATGGTAAAGTGTCATATATAAAATGATAATAGTTATCGGTATTATATACGAAATAAAAAACAGGGGTGTTGATTTCAGTATTGGTTTTAATATCATCTATAACAATAGTATTATTACAACTCACACTATCTAATGACATTATTTTTTCATTTACTGGGTTAAATACTTTGTTTTCTTTAATTTGGTGTAGCAGGCAATTTGGGTAGAATAAATCCTGACCCACTAGTCTTATATCATTTAACCTATAAATGTTAACGGTTCTTCCGTTAACATCCATAGGTAAAAAATTCTTATATAAGTTATTATTATCTAACTCGTTAATTAACATCTTAGAAACCTTTTTTATACATAAAAGCTGTTGGTGCAATCCAGTTAGTACTCTTCAAACCAAAATCAATACCTTTTTCTTTGAAGAATTTCTCAACCCCATTACTTTCAGTAAATTTATGGTATTCATACTCATCAAATAATATTACACCACCTGGTAAGATTCTATCCCATAAATGTTTTAAACCGAAATACGTTGGTCTATCTAAATCAACATCTATGTATAACATAGAAATTCTGAAACCAGGATTTTCATTTAAAAAGTTAACAATAGATGTTTCAACATCACCCTTAACTAATTGATATTTGTCACTAGAAATACCGGTACCAACTAATCTTTTAGTAACTGAGGCTAATGATAATTCATCATTATCAACTCTATTATAAACAATTTCCATAGCTTCTTTATCCGCATCACTATCCTTATTTAAAACAGTGTCAGCTTCAGAAGTATCGAAAATATCGAAACCTACAACTTTCTTATTTGAATTTGGTGCGTATATGTCAATAAATTTTGTGAATGTTGCCATACCAGAACCTTTAAAAACACCCAATTCAACTATATCACCAGGGATATCTTTAACATTCAAGAAATGTTCGAATCTGTGTAATAACTTACCAACTAACTTAGTATCTGTTGAGAATATTAAATCATTAAAACTCTT